>JABLTL010098950.1_pt1 | contig 30870 bp, 25 predicted proteins | sample 7160151 | NCBI WGS metagenome assembly JABLTL01 (sample SAMN14651223, study PRJNA627086) | human gut metagenome | isolation source: feces | host: Homo sapiens
CCCAACCGGCACGCATCAAAACCGAATCCGCAGGCGCTCCAGCCCCACCCGGCGCTCCGTCAAAACCTTTCCCGCGCCCCAACCGGCACGCATCAAAACCGAATCCGCAGGCGCTCCAGTCCCAACCGAATCCGCAGGCGCCCATCTAAATCTTTCTCACACGCCAGTAGAAAATCAACAGGCGCCTTTCAAATCAACCCACGCCGTGTTTCCTTACACCTCAATGTTCAGCAGATTCAGAATCGCCGCCATGCGGACATAGACGCCGAACTGTACCTGCTTGAAATAAGCCGCGCGCGGATCGTCATCCACGTCCGGCGCGATCTCGCCGACCCTCGGAAGCGGGTGCAGAACGTAGCAGGTGGGCTTTGCAAGAGAAAGCTTCTCGCGATCCAGCACATAGAAATTCTTCAGACGAACGTAATCCTCCTCGTTGAAGAAACGCTCCTTCTGGATTCTGGTCATATACAGAATGTCAAGGCGATCGATGGCGTCCTCGATTTTGATGCACTCCTCATAGGAAATTCCCCTGGCATCGAGCATTTCGGTGATGTAATCCGGGACGCGCAGCTCCTTCGGAGAGATAAAAATAAAATGCACGTTCGGGTAGCGCACGAGCGCATTGATCAAGGAGTGAACCGTGCGTCCGAATTTTAGGTCCCCGCAAAGACCAATGGTAAAATTGTCCAGATGTCCCTGCAGGTTCCGGATGGTCAGAAGATCCGTCAGAGTCTGCGTGGGATGCTGATGACCGCCGTCGCCGGCGTTGATGACCGGAATGGAAGCGTAGTGAGCGGCAACCGCGGCAGCACCCTCCTTCGGATGGCGGATGACCATGATATCGGCAAAACAGGAGATGACGCGCGCCGTATCGGCCACGGTTTCGCCCTTCGATGCAGAAGAGGACTCGGCACCCGCAAAGCCCATCGTGCGTCCTCCGAGATTCAGCATGGCAGTCTCATGGGAAAGCCGGGTTCTCGTCGACGGCTCGTAGAAGCAGGTCGCCATTTTTCTGCCCTCGCAGGCATGTGCGTATTTTTCCGGGTGCAGACGAATGTCGTCAGCACGATCAAAAAGCTGCTCGAGCTCCTCCACGGAAAAGTCAAGCGGTGTCAGCAAATCTCGTTTCATAATTCCTACCTCCTGAATATATTCAAATCTTACGATGTAACCATCCCTGCGCCCGCAGCCTGCCGGCCTCCGGCGTTCCGGAAATGCGCCCGCAGCCTGCCGGCCTCTGGCGTTCCGAAATGCGTCCCGCAGCCTGCCGGCCTCCGGCGTTCCGGGAATGCGCCCGCAGCCGGCCGGAACCGCCCTAATCCTTCACAAAGTCGATTCCCTTTGCGGCAAGAAAACGCTCTACCGTGCGGTCCCAGATCCGGTCCGGGCTCTTGTCCGGCGTGAACGAGCTCATGGAGACCCCGGTCACAAGGTGCAGACCATGGGAATCCAAGCGAATGCACAGAGCCAGTGCAGAGACAACGTCCAGCGTGCCGGGCAGAAGCTCCGGCGCATCCTTTAGCGTTTCGGCCACGAACGCAGGCTTTAAGCACAGCGTGAAGCGAAACGAAGAAGGTGCCTTCTTCCCCTTGATGATTTCCCGGCAGATACCCCGGGCGCTGCTCCACGGCTGCATAATAAAAGGGCGCTGCACGGGATCCACGGGATCCGCATCTGCATCGCTCTCCAAAAAGTCCTTATTCAAATGGCCATCGATGGTATAGGTGACTGCCATGCGAATTACAGCTTCCTCAAGCAGGAAAGAATCGAAGCAATCCGAAGAGAGAAGCTTCGACATGAAAGGTCCTACATTGTGAATGGTAAATGAGACCATATCGGTTCCTTTCGTTGGAATTCGACTGACAACCGCCCGTGATCTCTCACAAGGCCGTATGCCAGTTTATCACAAAAAACAAGATGTGCAAGCACGATTTTCGCTGCAGAAACCAAACTCCTGACCGAACGGAAAACGAACTCATCCCCCGCAGCAGCCAAACTCCTGACCGAACAGAAAACCGAACCCCATCCCCCTACAAAAATATAATTTCCGAGGAAAAGAGGACCAGCATCAGAATCAGCAGGAGCTGAACCAGGAGAATCACCGGCATTCCGATGCGGAAGGCCGTCTTTCTTGTCTTGTGGTGGAAGAGATTCATGGCGAGAATGCTCCCGATGCTGCCGCCGATGATGGCCTGCAGGAACAGGACCGGCTCGGGCGTCCGCCATTCGCCGCGGCGTGCCTTTTTCTTATCCAGCCGCATCGTCTGGAAGGAAATCAGGTTGATTGCAAGAAAATAGATCAGCAGCAGAATTCCTGCATTGATATGGAAGGCGGAGAGCTTTTGCAGAACCTGATTCAGTATCGACATGAAGTCCGGAACCCCTTTCGAAGAAAATAAGAAAAATACGGTATCTATTTAGCGTCCATCTCGAATTTGCTTCGCAAATCCTCGATGCGGCTGGCCAGAGTCCCTTCGGGCCTTGGCCGCCTGCCAAGTTCAATCGTGAATTTGCCTGCAGGCAGTCAATTCACGTTGAAATGTGGAAGTCGCTAAACAGAAACAAAATACGGTATAATAGATGTATTACCTGCAGCAAGGAGAAAGCACAAATGATCTACACAGTAACCTTCAATCCTTCTCTGGATTATATCGTATCGGTACCGGAATTCAAACCCGGAAGGACAAATCGCACACAAGAGGAAATCCTCACCGCGGGCGGAAAGGGCATCAACGTTTCCCTCGTCCTGACGGCGCTCGGCGTTCCGAATACGGCGCTTGGCTTCACCGCAGGCTTCGTCGGAGAGGAGATCCGAAGACAGCTGAGGGAAAGGAAAATCTACTGTGATTTCCTCGCGCTTCCGGAAGGGTGCTCCCGCATCAATGTGAAGCTGAAGAACCTGGAAGGAACGGAAATCAACGGCCGGGGCCCTGCCATTGACGAAGCCTCCCTTTCCATATTAAAGGGTAAAATATCACGCCTGTCCGGCAATGACATTCTCGTTCTCTCCGGAAGCATCCCGTCCGGAATGAGCAGAATGCTGTACACGGAGCTGATGCAGCTCCTTCCGGAACAGGTGAAGGTCGTGGTGGATGCAGCCGGGGAGACGCTCCTTCATACCCTGCCCCTGCATCCCTTCCTGATCAAGCCAAACCGGGACGAGCTCGAAGAGCTCCTGCCGGAGAGCCCATCCGGAAACCTGAAACACTGCGCCTTAAGGCTGCAGCAGCTGGGCGCCCGGAACGTTCTGATCTCCATGGCGGGGGACGGTGCAGCTCTTCTGGATGAGAACGGCGGGTGGCATCAGCACCCAGCACCGGAAGGAACACTCGTCAACGGCGTCGGCGCAGGGGATTCCATGGTGGCAGGCTTCCTTGCGGGTTATCTGCAGGCCAGCAGTAGCGAAGAAGCCTTTCAGAAGGCCTTTCTCATGGGCCTTGCAGCCGGAAGCGCCAGCGCCTATCAGGAGGGCCTTGCGGGGCAGCAGGAGATCCGTGAGCTGTATGATCAGCTGGCGACCAGATGATTCGCTGACAAAGGGTAGAACCAATCGACGAACGACAGGATCAGCTGACGAAAAACCGCAACACATAATTTGAGAACAAAACAACCTTAAAAATAAGATTAAGTGGCACCGAAGAATCACTATCTGCCACTTTACGAGAGCTTGTTTCTCGTCTATTCTATAGGATATTTGTGTGAAAAAGAGTACAATGATTCATCAAAGGGCCGGATATTCTTACGGAAAAACATCTCCGGTATGATGAAAGGACAAACTATCTATGATTCAGCAGACGCAGGCAGATCGAAGCAGTGATTTCCGAAATGCACAGAGTGGCGCAGGTAGTGCAGCCGCATCAAATTATTATTCGCCGCAGAACGGCATGAGGAGCCCTTCCGACGATGAAGTAACCATCGATCTCGCAGAGCTCTTTGGCGTTCTCTGGCACTGGATCTGGCTGATTCTTCTTGTGGCACTCCTTTTGGGCGGTGCCGCATACGCATTCAGCAAATTCGTCATTCCGGAGGAGTTCCAGTCCACCACAAAGATTTATGTACTGGACAAGGAGAGCGGCTCCGGCGGACAGACCACCTATACGGATCTTCAGGCTGGTGCTCAGCTCACGAAGGACTATGCGGAGCTGATCACCTCCCGGACGGTTATTGAGAAGGTTATTGCAGACAACCATCTGGAGTCTGTCTATGACTATAAAGAGTTCCTGAAGAAGGTCGAGGTAAATACGCCGACCGATACCCGAATCGTATCCATCACAGTGACGGATACGATTCCGGCTCTTGCACAGGCACTCGCCGATGATATCCGCGTGGAGGCATCGGACCTCATCATCAATACGATGCAGATTGATGCCGTGAACACCTATGAGGTGGCCAATCTCCCGACAGAGAAATCCGCACCCAGCTGCAGCAAGTGGGCGCTGATCGGAGCACTTCTCGGAGCCCTTCTGGTCGGAGGAACTGTGACGCTCCAGTATATTCTGGATGATACCATCAAGACCAGCGAAGACATAGAGCAGTACCTTGGCCTTTCCACCTTGGCACTGATTCCTCTGGATGAGAACATCGGAGGAGCAGAAAAGGGAAAGAAAAAGAAGAATAAGAACAACGGTAAGAGAGCAGCCATGCAGCAGTCTGCCCCTCTGGTGGAACGCCCAAATCGGTCTCGGGCCATGAATCCGGCGGAGCGTCAGAATCAGGCCCCGGCCATGGATCCCACAGAGGAGGAGCGCAGAGCTCCCGCAGAGAAAAAGCCGAGAAAACCCTCGAAACGTGAGATGAAGCGAGAAATGAGCCGCCCGAATCCGGATTTCGACGAGGAGGCGGATTTCGGCACGGAGGAATTCCTTGCAGAAGACAAGCTTCACGACGAAGAGGATTACGATTACGACTTCCATGAAGAAGTAAGCGCAGACGAGGATCATGAATCGGATGACAGGGTTCAGAAAGGAGGGAACTGATCATGCAGCAGCTGTGTTTGTATAAAGAAGATCTGTCCTTCCGGACCTTGGAGGCCTATAAAACGCTTCGCTCCAACATTGAGTTCAGCGGCAAGAACATTCGAACCATCACCGTGACGAGCTGTACGCCGAATGAAGGGAAGTCCGAGGTTTCCTTTGAGCTTTCCAGGTCCTTTGCACAGAACAATAACCGCGTCCTGATGATCGATGCGGACCTTCGCAAATCGGTTATGAGAGAGCACATTCGTGCGGGAAAGGTGCGCTATGGACTCGCCAACTATCTGGTCGGGCAGTGCAGCATGGAGGATGCCATCTGTACCACGGATGAGAAAGGCTTCGATATCATCCTCGCAGGACCGACAACGCCGACGCCCAGTGAGCTCCTGAACAGCGACGCCTTTACGCAGCTTCTTGAAAAGGCCAGAGAGCAATATGACTACGTAATTGTGGATTCCCCGCCACTTGGAAGCGTCATTGATTCTGCTATCATTGGTAAAAAATGTGATGGAACCATTCTGGTGCTCTCCGTAGGCACCATCAGCTACCGGTTTGCACAGACGGTCCAGAATCAGCTGATCAAGGCCGGCTGCCGGATCCTTGGCTGTGTGCTCAATAAGGTCGATATGGATGGTAAGAAGGGCTACTACGGCAAGTACTACGGCCGCTACTACGGGAAGTATTACGGCAAGTACTATGGCAAATACGGAGAGTAATAATTTCAGTATCAATGTCCGCAGGGACTTTTGATATACCACATGGATGATGAGGAAAGGAGTAGGCACTATGAATAGAAAGTTTACCGCAGCTCTTACTGCAGTTCTGACGGCCACAATGGTATTCGGAACCACAGTTATGGCTGCACCCAGCCCGTCTGTAAAAACGACGGAAGTAACCGCTTCGGAGAATGCAGCACCGGCAGCAGAAACCAATGCATACATTCCGAGAGGAGGAAGCTATCAGGAAGTCGCAGGAGTCAGATTCTCTTCTGATTACTCTGAGACGACCGATAACAAGGTGATTGCAACCAGCTACAAGGCACCGGAGAAGGACGCTGCTACCCAGGCCCTGACCGACTATGTTGCTGCAGCATCCACCAGCACCGGAAAGACCTTCGGCCCTTACAAGCTTCGCATGTATAAGGCTGGAAAGTCGATCTGGGACGGCTTTGGCACCTTCAAGTACACCGTAGGTGTTGGCAATAAGTATGACGGACAGACCGCTACCGTATATCAGATTCACAAGGACGGCTCTGTCACAGCTACACAGGTTGTTGTATCTCACGGCAAGATTAACATTGCTGTTCAGGATATGGGAACCTTTATGATCAAGTTCTGAGTTTCTTCTCATAACATGTGGGCGGCCTCACCGCCTGAATAAGACGATGGGGCTATTTTATCTATGTTCTCAGCATTCGTTCGGCTGAAGAAGCAGGATGGTATTACCGGTTGTCCTGCTTCGGATGTGGAATGAGAAAGGGACATATATATTTTTTATTTCGAGAATCATAATTTAAACGTTTGAGAAGAAAATATAGGCGCATGCATGATTACTTGAACGGTTAGGGTATCTGGCTATGAAGAATGAAACAGTGAAAAAACGCACAATTGTAAGAGGCGTCAAATTACTGAATGTGATTCTGGTTACACTGCCCTTTGCACTTGTCTGGATATTTCATTATACGAACAAGGTTTATCTTCAATCCTTTTATCGAAAAGGAAACTGGCTTGTCATTGCACTGTTCTTTATTTGCTATTATCTTCTGACACACCTTTATGGCGGTTTTGCCATTCATACTAGCCGAATTTCGGATCTCATCTATTCTCAGACGCTTGCAGCGGTGCTGACGAATGCCCTGGAGCTTGTTGTGATGTGGCTTCTGTTCCGGCGTTTTCCAAATGTATGTGGCCTGTTTGTGACCCTGTGTGTGCAAATTCTGATCATCGGGGCCTGGTCTTATCTGTCCCATCACTGGTATTTCCGTACGTTCCCTGCGAAGAAAACTGTCATTATCTGGGAGGAGCTTCAGGGAGTGGAATCACTGGTGAAGGACTACGGAATGGAGCAGCACTTCAATATCATCCGCAGCATGCCGGTCGGCGAATGTATGAAGGCGGGCATGGAACAGGTGCTTCAGGATGCGGAGGTGGTATTCCTTTGCAGCATTCATTCTCATGAACGGAATCAGATTGTAAAATACTGTGTTCAGGAGAATATCGCGGCTTACTGTGTCCCCAGGATCGGAGATGTGATTATGGCAGGAGCAGAAGAGAAGCATCTGTTTCATCTTCCGCTTCTTGCGGTACAGCGATACAATCCGACACCGGAATACTTGTTCTTCAAGCGATTCTTCGACATCACATTGTCGCTCATAGCGATTGTACTGCTCTCTCCCTTGATGCTGATTCTTGCGTTTCTGATTCGCCTGGACGGCGGAACCGCCTTCTATCGTCAGAAGCGCCTGACCAAGGGCGGGAAGGTCTTCGAGGTTCTGAAATTTCGGAGCATGCGAATGGACGCGGAAAGGGACGGCGTTGCCAGACTCTCCACCGGAGAGAAGGATGACCGGATCACCCGGGTCGGACACTTTATCCGTGCCTGCCGTATGGATGAGCTTCCGCAGCTCTTCAACATCCTGCGAGGAGATATGTCGATCGTAGGTCCTCGTCCGGAGCGCCCGGAGATCGCCGAGCAGTACGAGAAGGAACTGCCGGAATTCCGCCTTCGGCTTCAGTGCAAGTGCGGTCTTACAGGCCTGGCACAGTATGCGGGAAAATACAACAGCACGCCCTACGATAAGCTTCTGATGGACCTCATGTACATCGCAAAGCCAAGCCTTGCGGAAGACTTCCGAATCTGCCTGGCAACGGTGAAAATCCTGTTTATGAAGGACAGCACCGAAGGTGTGGAAGAAGGCAGCATGACAGCAATGAAGACATAAGTAAACAGGATGGGGACGTGTCTGGAGCAGGCATGTCCCTTCTTCTATGTATGAAGAATGAATGTATCCTGTTTATGCCGGAAAGCACCGGGAGAGGATGTGCCGACATTGCGGCGATTCTCACATAGTGGTTTCGGAACTGAGTGATGATAATTTCATCTGCGACTTCATCCCGGTCTTGGAGATAAGAAGGCGGCTGTGAGCAAGATGTTGATAACCACATGATCGCAGAGGTATAAGACATAGCGGCAGCGTGGCTCACACTGCTGAGGACGATTAGTAGAGCTTTATAAGAAAAAACGGCTCAGACTCTTGGAGAATGAGTCTGGGCTGTTAGTTCAAATTGATCAAAACGAGAAGCAAAAGAGGAAGAATATAAGCATATGAGGATACTGATTCATACTGACGAGTACTATCCCACAGCTCAGGCGTGTTCTTATCGAATGCGTACGATGGCAGATGCGTTCATCGATCAAGGCAATGAGGTTGTGATAATTGCTAGTTCTACCAATAAGGGGAATGGAAAAATCGAGCCGAGGAGAGAAAAAATTCTGTACTCTCCAGCGATTCGCATGAAGAAGAAAATGACTGTAATGCGAATGCTCAATAATTTCAGCTTCGGCTTTACATCTATTTTCACTGCACTAAAGGCGGGCAAAATTGATGTGGTTATCACTACATCCCCTCCGCCACTGGTTAGTATCCCTGGCTGGATTATTGCAAAGTGCAAGGGCGCAAAGCTCGTGTATGATGTTCGTGATATTTGGCCAGATGTTGCACTTGAGATGGGAAGTTTTGCAGAGAGCAGTATTTACTGCAAGGTGTTCAGAGCAATTACTCGCTTTATGTACAAGCACGCTGATTGGGTAACTACCGTTTCACCGGGAAAGGTTGAGAAAATCAGAAACCATGTGATTTCCGTGGGCGGTAAAAAAGGCGGCGTAGACCATACAGATAAGGTGAAGTTGGTTGGCAATGGGTTTGACGAGAGCGTCGAAAACAGCTCCATAGACAAAGAATTGATTGACCTGTATGAGTTGGATAAGAAATTCACCTGTGTTTATGTTGGTAATATTGGTCTTGCACAGGGATTGGGCGCGTTGTTGGATATGGCAGAGCAATCGAAGCATAAGGAAGTCCAGTTCTTGCTCTTTGGCAAAGGCGCAGAAAAGGATGTGCTGGAGCAACAGGCAAGGGAACGAGGGCTTGATAATGTCCGTTTTTGTGGGGTGCTTCCGCATGAGAAGGTGTTCACGCTTCTGTCTTATGCAAAGATGAGCTTTATTCCTTTGAAGAATTCTAACATGAAGGACAGCATTCCGACAAAAGTGTATGAAGCACTTGGAATAGGTTGCCCGGTATTTCTTGTCGCAGAGGGAGATTCTTGCGACATTGTGAATGAATCGGAGATGGGAAGATGTGTCTCTCCGGATCACACGGAACAGCTTGCGGCAGTTTTCGATGAAATGGTTGAGAACTACTCTAAATATAGTGAGCATCGCACGGAAGCAAGAAAATTGATGCATGAGAAATATTCGCGGCAACAGATTGCGATTGCCTTTGAAAAGCAGTTGCATGAAATGCTGAACTAATGACGGAGGAAAGAATAATGGTTAACGTAATTGGTCTGGGTTACATTGGTCTGCCTACTGCTTTGATGATGGCATCTCACGGTGTAGAGGTTATTGGTACTGACTATAATAAGGAACTGGTTGCTACCTTGAATGCAGGTAAAACCACTTTCAAGGAAAAGGGGCTGGATGAACTGTTCCAGAATGCTCTGGCATCCGGCATTAAGTTCACCACCAAATATCAGGTCACTGATACTTATATTATTTCTGTCCCAACTCCGTATGATAAGTTCAGCAAGAAGGTGGATGCTTGCTATGTTGTTGAGGCTGTTAAGGACGTTATGCGTTATGCGTGTGTGCCCGAAGGGGCAACTGTGGTTGTTGAATCCACGGTTTCTCCGGGAACCATTGATAAGTATGTTCGCCCGGTGATTGAAGAAAACGGCTTCAAGATTGGTGAGGATATCAATCTTGTCCATGCTCCAGAGCGTATTATCCCTGGCAACATGGTCTATGAGCTGCTGCATAATAACCGCACTATCGGCGCAGATGACAAGGCTATCGGCGAGAAGGTGAAGGAGCTTTACGCTTCTTTCTGCCAAGGCGAGATCGTTGTCACCGACATTCGCACTGCTGAGATGACCAAGGTTGTCGAGAATACCTTCCGTGCGGTCAATATTGCCTTCGCAAATGAGCTGGCGAAGATCTGCCGTCATGACAACATGGATGTCTATGAGATCATCAAAATCTGCAATATGCATCCTCGTGTAAACATTCTGCAGCCGGGTCCTGGCGTTGGTGGTCACTGCATCAGCGTTGACCCGTGGTTCCTTGTTGGCGACTATCCTTCTCTGGCAAAAGTTATCGATGAGTCCATGAGAACGAACGATGGAATGCCTGATTTTGTGCTGAACCGTATCTACGAGATTATGAAGGAAAAAGGTCTGACTGACGTGAAGCGTGTGGGCTTGTATGGTCTGACCTACAAGGAAAACGTCGATGATATGCGTGAGTCCCCGACGCTGCAGCTGCTGGAGAGCCAGGAGCGTCATTTGGCAACCGGACTGAAGGTTTATGATCCGTTCATCACCAAGGATGTGGTTAAAAACCAATACCACGATCTTGACGCTTTCCTCGCAGATGTCGATATGGTCGTTGTCATGGTCAAGCATACCGAGATCCGTGAGAATGTGAACAAGCTGGCTGGCAAAGTCGTTCTGGACTGCCACAATGTCATTGATCTGCCGGGCGTGTATCACATTTAAAGTATGATAACGAATGCTGTGCAGAAAAGAGAAGATATGTTCTGCACAGTATTTTCATTAGGAGATTTTGCTATGAAAAAAGTAATGCTCGTTTTCGGTACCAGACCGGAAGCAATTAAAATGTGTCCGCTTGTCAATGAACTGAAGAAGCGGGAAGAACTTCAGACCATGGTATGTGTAACTGGTCAGCATCGTCAGATGCTGGACATGGTGCTGGAAGCATTTGATGTTACACCGGATTACGATTTGTCCATTATGAAGGACAAGCAGACGCTGTTTGATGTGACTACTAATATTCTGAATAGCATCAAGGCTGTTCTGGAAAAGGAAAAACCTGATGTAGTATTGGTGCATGGCGATACATCCACGACTTTCGTAACTGCATTGGCTTGCTTCTATATGCAAATCCCTGTAGGCCATGTAGAAGCTGGTCTGCGCACCTACAATATCTACAGCCCGTATCCGGAGGAATTCAATCGTCAGGCGGTTTCCATTATCAGTAAATTCAACTTTGCGCCTACAGAGCTTTCTAAGCAAAATCTGCTGAAGGAGGGCAAAGACCCGGATAGCATCTATGTTACCGGCAATACGGCGATTGATGCACTGAAAACCACTGTGCGTGAGAGCTACACTCACCCCGAGTTGGAATGGGCAAAGGGTAGCCGTCTGATTATGATTACTGCACATCGCCGCGAAAACCTTGGAGAGCCGATGCGTCATATGTTCAAGGCAATTCGCCATGTGATGGATGAGCATTCGGATGTGAAGGCAATTTATCCAATCCACATGAACCCGGTTGTGCGTGAAATTGCAGATCAGTTCCTTGGTGGCGATGACCGCATCCACATTATCGAACCACTGGATGTTTTGGATTTCCATAACTTCCTGAGCCGTAGTTACCTGATTCTCACTGACTCTGGCGGAATTCAGGAGGAAGCACCGTCTCTCGGCAAGCCGGTTCTTGTTATGCGTGACACGACAGAGCGTCCAGAGGGCATTGCAGCCGGAACCCTGAAACTGGTTGGTACCGAAGAAGAAACTATTTACAAAGAGTTCAGCCGTCTTCTGTCCGATAAAACTGAGTATGAGGCCATGAGCAAAGCAAGCAATCCATATGGCGATGGACATGCCTGTGAGCGGATTGCGGATATTATTTGTGGGAAAAGCAGGAAAATATAACAGATGACTAAGTGGGAAATACGCAATACAGGCTTAAAGGGAAAAGCACTGTGTCAATTTGAAACAGGAAATTTGCTGATTTATAGGGCGGGACATTTTGACCTTATAGCTCCCGATGACAGAAAAGTAATCAATAGTTTCAATCTCCCTTTTTCTACCTTAAAAAGGAAACTCTGCAAGGTTCGCTTATTGGAAAGAGTTTTGCATGCGGAACCGAGATGGGCGTGCTGTGCATCGGAAAATGAAGCACTTGTATATTATGGAAGTAATCTCTGGCTTGTCAATGTAGAAACAGGCAGCTATAAAGCAGAAAATTTGAAAGCTCACGGAAAACCGCTTCAAATAAGTCGAATTCATGTAGAGGGTTTCTTGGATTCATATGCTTTGGGAGATTACTGGAAAAATCAAGACAGAGAAGAAGTGCACATATATCAGCGTTGCTTAAACTCTAATATGTGGAACACAGTGTATACCTTTCCAAAGGGAGCGGTACGTCATATTCACGGGATAATTGCTGATGAGAAAAACAAAGCAGTTTACATTTTGACGGGCGATGAGGACAATGAATCAGGAATATGGATATGTAGAAATAATTTTCAAGACGTAAAGCCACTTCTAATAGGAAGTCAACAGTACAGAGCTTGTCAAATGATGATTGCAGGGACAAAGATGTACTATAGCACGGATGCACCTTCCGAAACGAATTATTTGTATATGTATGATGGTTGCTCAGTTAAAAAGATAAACAAGGTTACAGGGAGTGTAATATACGGAGTGCAAGAAGGCGATAGTCTTTTGTTCGCAACTACAGTTGAGCCTGATGCACATGCAAAAAACAAAATTGAGTATTGGCTAACGAATAAAAGAGGAATTGGTATTACAGATGATTCTGTACATATTTATTCGTTTTCGGAAAAAGATGGCTTAGAAGAAATCTTTGCAGCACCTCATGATAGATTACCATTAAGATTGTTTCAATATGGAGTGGCGACGTTTTGCAGAGGGGAAAACGATGGGAAAATTTACGTTTCGTTTGTTAGTGTAAGAGGATTAGATTATCAGATATATGAAATCAAAGATGGTACAATCCAGAGAAATGGAGATACAACAATATGAAAATCTGCTTCTTAGGCCCTGCGGACAATTTCCACATTGAAAAATGGGCAAAGTGGTTTCTGAAGGCGGGTCACCAAGTGCACATTATATCATTCACTAAAGGTAAAATTGATAGTTGTGAGATACACTTTATTGAATCCGGGGCAGAAATTGAAAGTAAGGACATTGAAAAAATCAGGTATCTTTTTCAAGCGTCAAAAGTCAAGAAATTGATTAAGAAAATCAAACCAGATGTAATTAATGTACACTATGCAACCAGCTATGGTACGGTTGCAGCACTAGCACATTTACCTGCTTACTACTTATCTGTATGGGGATCAGATGTATACGATTTTCCGAAGAAAGGCATTTTGCATCGAGAAATGCTTAAATTCAGTCTTAGCCATGCAAAAGTGATTTTCTCAACAAGTAAAGCAATGGCAAAGGAAACAAGTCAGTATACAGATAAAGATATCGTAATTACACCTTTTGGCGTGGATTGTAATTTGTTTTCGCCAGATAAGCAAAGCTGCAAAAAAGGTGGCAGTCTTGAAACAAAAAACGGTGTTGAATATACGATTGGAACGGTCAAAGCACTTGAGGATAAGTATGGAATAGCAACGATTCTTCGTGCAACAGCAATTTTGAAAAGGAATCATCCGGAAGTTCCGGTGCAGCTCCGAATTGCAGGGAAGGGACCGCAAGAGAGCGAATATAAGGCCCTTGCAAAAGAGCTTGAAATTGATAATATTACCCATTGGCTTGGATTCATTTCACAGGAACAGGCGGCTGTTGAATGGGCCAATATGGATTGTGGTATAATCCCGTCGGAGTCGGAGTCGGAGTCGTTTGGCGTTTCGGCTGTTGAGGCGCAGGCGTGCTGTACACCTGTTATCATCAGCGATATTCCGGGGTTGATGGAAGCAACTGTTCCCGGAAAAACAAGTACTGTTGTTCCCAGAAAGAGTCCGGAAAAGTTGGCACAGGCAATGTATGAGATGTACTTGGATAGCAACAAAAGAAAAGAAATGGGCACTTTAGGTCGAACATTTGTCGAGAATCAATATGAAATAGACGATTGCTTTAAGCAAATCGAACGGATTTTCATTAGCGAATACAATCGTGAATAAGGGACGGAGGTAATATATGTCAGTTTATGCTTTTTTAGCGGGGTATATTTTATTTCTTTGGATATTAACGAAAAACGGAAAGCTCGGCGGAAGCATAGAAATCAGACAGAACAAATATTTTTTCGATCTGTTCCTTGTAGCTTCTTTCTTTGCAATTTTTCTTTTGTCCTCTTTACGAGGTGAATCTGTTGGAGTAGACACGAAAAGCTATTTGGAATACTACGATATAGCAAAGAATATGACATGGATCGGACTGCTTAGAGGCGAATGGTTTCATAAGTATTACTCCGTTGAAGTTGGCTTTATGATCCTCGAAAAAATATGTGCGGATTTTCTTGTTCCAGCACAAATGTTTCTAGCAATATGCGCAGGAATTTACTTGTTTGGTATATGTAAATTTGTAAGTGAATACGCTGAAAACTATTTGATTTCTGTTTTTAGCTTTCTTGCAGCGGGTTCATATTTGATGTCATTAAATGTTATGAGACAGGCCGTTGGAATCGGAATTGGATGCTATGCTATAACAAAATTCAAGAAAAGCAAGCGGAAATTTATCGGATTGGTTTTACTGGCGTGCACATTTCATGTGTCATGCATTGTATATTTTACTTTTCTACTTTTTGAATGGATAAAGCCAACAAAGAAAAATATTTTAGTTGCAGCCGTATTGTCTGGTGCGTTTGGTTTTTTTGGCACTGGATTATTACAACTCATTTTGGCGTATTTTCCCACTTACGCTAGACGATACGGACAAGGCATTTGGAAAATAAATAGTGCCAACGGGATAATTGTTGTATGGGTCATAATAGCTGTTATTGCTTTTTTTTTAGCCATAAAAACAGATTGGAAAGTTAACAAGAACCACTTTATATTTGACTTGATATTAATGGCATTATGCTATCTGGGCGTTAATATCCTGGGGTTATCATTTGATGGCCTACAGAGGTTGTCTGTTCCTTTTGAGCCGTTTTTAATTTTAATATTTGACAAGTCATGCGATTTTTGGAATGGAAAAACAAAAAGTATATATATATTAGGACTAATACTATGTATGATAATGCTTTTTGTAAGAGCATCCTCTACAGCGCAGTATGCATATCTGCCGTTCTGGGCATAAGAAGGAGATGTTAGAATGATTAGCGTTGTTGTCCCTGTGTATAATGTCGCACAGTATTTGCCAGACTGTGTGAAATCTATTTTTGCGCAGAATGTTACAGATATGGAAGTTATCCTTGTTGATGATGGTTCAACGGATAATAGTGGAGCGCTGTGCGATCAGTATGTGAAAAAATATAGCATTGTGAAAGTGATCCATCAAAAAAACGCAGGTTTATCTGCTGCACGAAATACAGGAATTGAAGCCGCAAAAGGTGAGTTTATCACTTTTGTTGATAGCGATGATATGTTGGCAGATGGTTTTATAAGCACTGCGCTTGAACTGGCAAAGACATACCAAGCAGATTTTATAGCGTTTTCGCATGTGCGCTGTGAAGCAGAGACTCAATGGCCGATGAAATGCCCGTCCCAAAGTGAAGATTGCAAACCACGCGTGTATGATGAGCGAGTGCAAAAGATGCAGAAATTTCTGATTGGAACCGAAATCGGAACAACGGCATGGGCAAAGGTATATCGAAGAGAGTTATTTGAAACAATTCGATATCCGGTTGGAAAATACCATGAGGACGTTTTTACAACGTATAAAGTTGTAGATAAGGCGAACCGAGTTGTAACGATCTCTCAGGTGGGCTATCTCTATCGAAAAAGCCCAAACAGCATCACAACAAGCGGATTTTCAGAGAAGCGTTTGGATAGTATACAGGGGAAAAAAGAGCAGCTTGCCTTTATCCGGGCTCATTATCCAAGCCTAAATAAAGAGGCAGAGACTGGTGTTATCTATGCCTGCAACCAATGCCTGATGCTGATGGCAAAAGCGGGATATAAAAATAAAGCGGTACTGGATGAATTCCAACAGCTTTACCGGAACTATGGAAAATCGTATCTGAACGCACCGGTGTCAAAGAAGGGAAAGGCTCTGGCACGTGTGGCAATGCTGGACATAAAACTGGCATACAGATTGTTTGGGATTATATTGTGAGGTGTTTTCTATGGGGATTCAAAAGAAAGTCTTGAACTTCCTGCATGACAAAATCAATGCAAAAAATCGAGAGCGACTGAAAAATACAACTCCGACTTTGATTTGCAGCAACTGTGCAGGGGGCTTTATTTATCACTGGCTGGGGCTGCAGTTCCGGAGCCCATTCATCAATCTGTTCCTGACGCCGGAGGATTTTGTGAAGGCACTCGAAAATTTTGATGAATTTATCGACACGCCCATTCAGGAAGTGAAGGACAGCGGGAAGGACTACCCGGTCGGTGTCGGTGCTCTTGGGATAAAGGTTTACTTTATGCACTATAAGAGTTTTGCCGAAGCCGTTGAAAAATGGAACGAGCGGAAACAGCGTATCAACAAAAACAACATGGGTGTTATGCTCTCCAATTATGCGGGAGGGGGGGTACGAGCTGCTGAAGCGGTTCGACGCCTTGCCCTATGCGCATAAGGTCGTATTTGTGCCGGAGCCGGTGGAAGGCATAAAGAGTGCTGTTTATTTGAAGAACTACGATGCATGCAGAAAAAATTTGTACAGGACGATCTTCATCACAGGAAAACGCTGCATTGATCAATTTGATTATGTCGATTTTATAAATTGTCTGGAAGAGGAAAAACATGAAAAAAGTTGAAATAATATCAATGCAACAGGTAGACAATTACGGATCTGTGTTGCAGGCATACTCATTGAAAAAGATGATTGAAGGTCTTGGATTTGAAGTTTCTTTTGCGGACATCGAAAAAGGTGAAAACGAAGAACTTAACTTACAGTGTGCAGAAAGGGACGTTGCGAGAAATGCTGCTCGTAAAAATCAGAAGCAACGTTCTTACAAAAAGCTTTTGTCGCGCGTCAGAGGCAAGGTTGTACAGATTCGGATGAAAAAAATCTTTTCTGAGTTCCGAAATTCTACTGGGTTGGACACATCTGCTGCGGATACACAATATGATGACTGTGTGATTGGAAGCGATGAGGTTTTTAACTGTTTGCAGAAAGTTGAGTGGGGATTTTCACAGCAGCTTTTTGGCAATGTACGAAATGCCGATAATGTTATAACCTATGCGGCGAGTTGTGGTTTTACAAGGGCAGAAATGCTTCCGGAAGAATTGAAAAAAGCGATTTCTGAAGCACTTGGAAAACTTTCAGCCATCTCGGTTCGGGATACAAATACAGCCCGTTTTATTCAGAACCTTTCCTCGAAAGAGTTTGTATATAACTTGGATCCTGTTGCGGTTGGTGATTTTACAGCAGAGATTGCTCAGGTAAAGTTGGAGAATAAACTGCCGGCGAGATATTGTATCATCTATGCATATAGTAACCGGATCAGCTCGCCCGAAGAAATACAAGCAATAAGAGATTATTGCAGTAAGCGAAATTTAAAGATGCTTGCCCCGTTTGGTGAGCAGGAATGGATTCCTTTGAACAAGCCCCTAAAGCCATTTGAACTTTTACGAGCGTTTCAGGAGGCGGAATGCATTATTACAGATACCTTTCATGGGACTCTTTTTGGTGCAAAATTTGGAAAGCGGTTGGCAATTATAATTCGGGAAAGCAACCGAAACAAACTTGGAGATTTGACAAGACGTTTGCAAATTGAAGACCATGTGGTTACAGAAATTTCGGAGTTGGGTGCTGTACTGGACAAAAATTTAGATAAAGCGAAGATTGACAAAATCTTAGGTTTGGAAAGAGAAAAGTCTTTAGAATATTTAAAAGAAAATCTATGAGTGGCGTTTTGAATAGAAGAGTCAAGTGATTTTTCTCCGTAAGTGTTTAAGATTGCTGGTGCAGTTTCCAATATTATACTACCTGTGGAGAGAAAATTTATGCAAAGAAAGAAAAATAAAAGGCTCCAAGGCATTTATTAATTGGGAAAACATTGATAATTCGGGAGAAAATGGCTAGACATGGGGAATAGCAGAAATAGTTATTTGATAAAAAACACAATGATTTTTACATTGGGGAATCTGGGATCAAAGTTGATTTCTTTTTTTCTGATTCCTCTATATACGAATGCCCTTACAACAACAGAATACGGTGTAGTTGATTTGATTGCAACAGTTGGAACAGTTGCAGTCCCAGTTCTTACGTTGAACATCTGTGAATCAGTTATGCGGTTTGCGCTTGATAAGGATGCAAACAAGGATAAAATCACACAGATAGGGACAAATCTTCTGCTGATAGGAATGGTTGTTGGGCTGGTGATTTTTCCGATCTGTCATTCATTCAACAGAATCTCACAGTATTCAGCATTTGTGTATTTCTATGTTATTTCTTTAGCAGCAAGCCAACTTTATTTATGTGATCTGCGCGGAAAGGAATTGCTTGTCTATTATTCAATTGGAAATGTTCTTCACACTTTCTTTATTGCGGCACTGAATATATTGTTCCTCGTGGTGTTTAAAGGTGGAATTGAGGGGTATTTAAACGCATACATTATTGCGAATATCCTTACGGCAACATATGCCTTAATAATGGGAAAGGGATACCGATCATTTTCCTTTTCGGGAGTTGATAAAAAACTGCTACAACGAATGATCAAATATTCGATTGTTCTAATCCCAAATTCGTTCATGTGGTGGATTATGAATTCATCAGATCGTGTTATGGTGTCCAGCATGGTTGGAATTGCTGCTAACGGCATCTATGCGGTTTCATATAAACTTCCAACATTGGTGTCTACACTCACAACAATTTTTAACCAGGCATGGAGTTATTCTGCAATTCGGGAAGAAGGAACTGAAGATGAAAATGAGTATAACAACAAAATCTTTAGAACATTAATTGGAATCGTTATGCTAATTGGTATCGGACTGATTACTTTTATGAAACCTTTCCTGAGTATATATGTTGCAAAAGAATATTATGCCGCTTGGAAATATACACCTTTTCTAACAGTTGGATGTGTGTATTTGACATTGGCCACATTTATGGCAACCAGTTATACAGTTCATAAGGATAGCTTTGGATATCTTTTTTCCGGTATGTTTGGTGCGATATTTAATATCGTAATGAATTTAGCATTGATTCCATTGATTGGTGTTTATGGGGCGGCAATTGCCACATGTATTAGCTATATGCTTGTGTTTGTGTTTAGACTCTTCCATACACGAAAATATATACGATATAATATAAAAAATAAAGAGTTTATAGTTGGAAGCGTAATTTTGATTTTGTCGGCCTGCCTAATGTTTGTAGACAATTTGTTTGGGTTCACGCTCCAATGTGGTTTGATGCTGATTACGATATATTCGTTTTCGGATGTTTGGTTTCCGATGTTGAAAAAAATGCTGAAATTAAAAGGAAAACAATGATATGATTACAGTGTGTGAAAAAGGAAAATGCACGGGGTGTATGGAATGCATTGATATCTGCCCTAAAGGCGCAGTACAGGTCGTTGATTCGATGATAGAATATAATGCAATAATTGATTTTGATAAATGCACTAAGTGTAATGCTTGCCATAAAGCGTGTCAAAATAATCACGAACTAATGCTGGCAAAGCCGATTTGTTGGAATCAGGGATGGGCTGCGGACGAGAACATCCGAGAAGAATCATCATCTGGAGGACTTGCTACAGCAATAGAGCTCGCTTTTATTAGAAACGGAGGCGTTGTTTGTAGCTGTACTTTCCATTCGGGTCGATTTGAGTTTGACTTTGCTGAAACAGAGGGAGAAGTGAGCAAGTTTCTTGGCTCAAAGTATGTGAAAAGTAACCCGGGAGGAATCTATAAAAAAGTGTTAAAGCGGCTTAAAGATGGGGAAAAGATACTTTTTGTTGGTTTGCCATGTCAAGTTGCTGCTGCGAAACATTATACTAAAAATCATCAAAATTTATATACGATTGATTTGATTTGTCACGGAACTCCTTCTCCTAAAATTCTGGAGAAATTTTTGGATGACTATGATGTTAAGCTGGTAGATCTTGAAAGGATAAGATTTCGAGTAAAAAATAGTTTTAGGCTAGAGCAAAATGGAAAGCAATTTGCTGTTCCGACAGTAACAGATAATTATTTGATGACGTTTTTGAATTCGACTTCATATACAGAAAATTGTTATCAATGTAATTATGCGCAACTTGGTAGAGCGGGAGACATCACACTTGGAGATTCATGGGGAAGTGAACTAGAAAAGAAAATTCAGGATAAAGGTGTTTCCTTGATACTGTGTCAAAGCGATAAAGGAAAGAATCTTATTGAGAAATCGGATTTGGTTCTTACAGATGTTGAATTGAAAAGAGCAATCGAACACAATCACCAGTTACAGCATCCATCTCAAAAACCACCGCAAAGAGAAGCATTTTTTAGGGAACTGAATAAAGGATGCAAATTTAAAAATGTTGTAAGAAAATGTTATCCGGAAAGGTGTTTAAAAGATACTTTAAAGACTCTGTTATATAAAGCGAAATTTGTGCGGGAGGGGGGCAAAGCAGCTATTAAATAATTGCTGGTATGAATATAATTGGAAAATTAAAATTACTAAATGGAAATTAGCTTCATATAACTTCACTACAAATGGCCTCGTTCTTCATAATCTGAAATTTGCATGACTTAAATATCAAATCTGACAATTTGTTAGGAGTTTATAGTCCGCAAATCTATTCGTTATAAAGAAAGAGGTATGACATGAAAAAAAGAGTGAGTGTTATTATACCAGTATATAATGTAGAAAAATTTATTTTGAAGACCGTGGAATCTGTTATGAATCAGGATTACAAAGATGTGGAAATTATTCTGGTCAATGATGGCTCCCCAGATAATTCAGCCCAAATCATTGATGAACTCGCAAAGAGAGATAATAGAATAATCTGCATACATAAAGAAAATGGCGGTGTTTCATCCGCAAGAAATGCGGGACTGAAAATTGCAACGGGTGAATATGTGACATTTATTGATGGAGATGATTGGGTAGAACCAAATTATATTTCATATTTATTAGATCTTGTTGAAAAAAATAATTGTGAAATCGGAATGAACAAAAATAATTATTCGGATTACAGCATGAATTCTAGCGATAAAGAATATGTTGTAGAAGCTGAAAAAGCGATTGAATGGATATATTTGGGCGATATTTTTGTTGCTGTGTGGAATAAAATTTATAAAATGTCATTCCTGAGAGATAACGATATTCTCTTTGACGAAAAGATTTGGTATGGTGGAGGGATGCTGTTTAACATTGATTGCCTGCAATTTATTGATAGGGTTGCTGTAGGTGAAAAATGTGTTTATCATCAAGTGAACAATCCTAATTCGGCAATGCGGAAATTCAATGTTGATAGTAATCTCTGCGGAATCAAGTCGCTGGAGATTCAAAAAGAGCATTGAAAAAAATCCAATCCAGCAATATTGGATGCATGGAACTATCATAGGCGAGCATTCAACTTGACGATTGCATGGGGACTTTTGAATAGCAATATGGAAAAGGAACACAGGAATTGTACGATTCCTGTGTTCGTAATCTAAAAAAGCAACTTTGGGTTAGTTTAAAAGTTCCGATTTCTTTGAAAAAAAGTTAATATATATTCCTTGGGCAATAATTCCAGGAGTTATGTCAATGCGTTGTAAAATAAAGCCAAGAGAAAAGGAAATTAAATAATGGGAAAATACTTTGGAACCGATGTTTTCCGTGGGGAAGCCGGAATCACTTTGACTGCTGACCAGAACTTATAAATCTGTTTTTCAGTCAGTTTTCCACGCACAGCAAGCTTATAAAAGGAGATATCATCAGAATCATTTGTGATAATCATTCCGCTCATAAGTCAAAAGAGGTAAAGAACTATCTTGCAACACGACCGGAAGGAAGGTTTAAATTTGTGTTCACACCGACGCACGGTTCATGGCTTAACCTGATTGAGAGCTTTTTCAGTAAAATGACAAAGCAGATGCTCCGTGGCATACGAGTAAACTCTAAAGAAGAACTTGCACAAAGAATTTACCTGTATTTTGAAGAGGTAAATCGTGAACCGGTTGTTTATCATTGGAAATATCGTCTGGACGAAATTTCCGAAGATGAAGCAAAGGCAGTTTAATGTATCAGTTACTAATTATTTGATCTACTAGGAATAATCCAGGAAGTTAGCGAGAACTGATTTTTCAGAAAACTCATAGAGATAAAAAACGGAGGAAAGCAGATGGTTAATGTAATTGGTCGGTGGTATATTGAACTGCCTGCTACTTTAATGATGACTTCTCACGGTGTTGAAGTTATTGGTACTGACTACAATGAAGATATAGTTACAAATCTGAATACAGAAAAAATACCTATAAGGAAAAAGACAATTCATAATACGAAAAACACTATATCAGCCAAGAGAATAATCTTATGAAAAATCACAAAAAAACATTATTAAAAAAAATAAGCATATATTCAATCATCATTATGATGTTCACAAATTTTTATTGGTATCCTTTGTGTGCTAACGCCTCCATAAGCGGAAACACTGTTATAACTATCCAGCCCGAGGACCAGCATGGATTGTGGGGGAGCATAGTCCAATTTCATGTAGGGGCCAGTGGAAGCAATCTGAAATACCAGTGGCAGTACAGATATGAGGGAAAGGGTTGGTATAATACCGCCATGACCGGCTATAACACAGATACTCTGAGTGTCGATGTCAACGATGACAGAGTACTGCGCAAATATCGTTGCGTAGTGACAGGGGACGAGGGGACTGTAACCAGTGCAGCTGCAGGTCTGACAGGTGTGAAAACGATAGAAATAACGGAGCAGCCGAAGGACCAGCGGGGAGTGTGGGGGAGCAAAGTACAGTTTCATGTAAAGGCCAGTGGAAGCAATCTGAAATATCAGTGGCAGTACAGATATGAGGGAAAGGGTTGGTATAATACCGCCATGATTGGCTATAACACGGATACTCTGAGTGTCGATGTCAACGATGACAGAGTACTGCGCAAATATCGTTGCGTAGTGACGGGGGACGAGGGGACTGTAACCAGTGCAGCTGCAGGTCTGACGGGAGTGAAAACGGTAGAAATAACAGAGCAGCCGGAAGACCAGACAGGAGAGAGGGGAAGTACGGTTGAGTTTCATGTCAAGGCGACAGGAACAGATGTGAAATATCAGTGGCAGTGCAGTTATGACGGGCAAGATTGGATCAATACAGATCTGCCGGGATATGATACAGATACTTTGCAGGTGACGGTCAACGATGATAGCTTGAAGTGTAAATATCGTTGCGTAATTTCAAACGACTATGAGGAGAAGACCTCGGATGTGGTGGGATTGACTCAAATAGAAGTGATTCCGGGTATTTCACTAACGATTTCTGGAAATGATCATGTCGCAGATGGTCAGAGTTTTACATTGCAGGCTGTTACGGACAACGCGGTATCGATTCAGTGGCAGACTTCCACTGATGGCTCTAATTTTGAAGATATATCTGGCGAAACGGGAGAGTCCTTTACTTATACGAATTCCCCTGCTCCATCTGAGAATCAGACAGTATATTACAGAGCGGTTGCTACCAGTTCGACCGGCAACACGGCTGTTTCCAATGTAATTGAAGTTCTGCTTCTTTCTGAGGATGAGCTTCCGATTCGGCCGCAGAGTAATTCAGTGGAAAGTAAAGTGGCAGAAAATCCTGAGTCGGAGACAGTTTCAGAAACTCAGGCTGCGGGGACAGGAGCGCCTGATTCAGAAACAGCGGACAAGGTGGAAGACAAGAGTGTCAGCGGTGTAGAAAATAATGGCACTGGATTGACGGAAGACTTCACCTCGGAGAACAATACAGAGAAGCAGACGGAGAAAGAGAAAGGCTCGGAGCCAGAGGCCGAATCTGAGACACAGGATATGACAGCAGATGTCTCGGCAGAAGCACAGTAACGATCAGCAATTGTTATGAGGGAGTGGGTCCATTGAAAAGGCAGAAGATGCATAACATATATCGTAGATTTGGAGTTGCAGTCATGGCTGCGTCCTTGCTTCCGACAGTTCCGGTGCGCGCGGCACAGGAAGGCGCGTTGACATCTGTAGTGGAGGCGGCTTCGGAAGAGGACGAAGATGAGGTCGTAGAAACAGACAGGAATTCCGAAAATGGCGGGAATGCCGAAAACAGTGGGAATGCTGCAGACGGCGAGAATTTCGCAGATGACAAGGAGGAAGCTGCGAAGACGCAGCCGGATGCAGAGTCAGAATCCGAGATGAACGAAGATTCCACCGACTCTTATACCGAAGGCACCTTGGATCCGGAGGTGATCGATTCGGATGCGGACCGCACGGAAGAGGATTGTGACCAGGCCTACGAGGAGTACCTGAGCTCGCTGTTCCAGACTGGGGACGGAGCATCGGTGTATTCGTTTGGCGATGGAACCTATAGCCGTAAGAACAGCCTGCCGGAGAGGGAGCGGGCTGTCTATGATGAGATCGCGAAGGCGCTGCCGGGTCTTGCCGGCGGAGCGCGGGAGGATGCGAATTTCCAGATTCCGATCTCTGCTCTGGTGGATGGTTATACGGATGGACAGATGTTCACCTGGGAGGAGCTTGGGGTTACTTTGTCAGGCGGCACTGTGACGGAGGCGGATGCGCAAAAGGGCGCAGAGGCACTGAAGGCGAAGGTCAGTGTGGATTATGCGCTGGTTCGTGATGCGCTTATGGCGGATTTCCCGTATGAGACCTACTGGACGGACGGAGGAATCGCTTACGGAAGCTTCAGCTATTGGTATAACCAGACTGGAATGAAGTTTTCCAAGGACAGCATTCCGGTTTCGCTGCGGGTGGAGTATAAGTTCCGCGGGAAAGATCCGTATACGATTGATGTGGCGAAAACCGGGGCCGGACAGAAGGCGGCGGACAAGGCAAGGAGTATTGTCAAGGCGGCAGGTGACCGGTCGGATTACGGGAAGCTGAAGTACTATCTGAATGAGATCTGTGATCTTGTGGATTATAACGATGCGGCCGCGTCGTCCGGCAGTCCGTCGGAGACCGATGACCGCGGTCCGTGGAATCTTCTGTATGTGTTTGATGGGGATTCGGAGACCAAGGTTGTCTGCGAGGGCTACGCGGAGGCATTTCAGTACCTGTGTGAGCTGACAACGTTTTCGAGCGAGAAGATTGAGATCGCATCGGTGACCGGTCAGATGAACGGCGGCGGACACAAGTGGAATCTGGCACACATGGAGGATGGGAAGAACTATCTGATCGATGTGACGAATTGCGATGAGGGCGCTGCCGGGTATCCGGATCGTCTTTTTCTGGCTGGCTGCGCGGATTATACGGATGCATCGCATGCTTTTACGGTGAATGGAATTTCCTATGGTTATGACGCAGACACGAGGGAGCTGTTCTCGGAGGAGGAGCTGAAGCTTTCGGATACGGATTACTCCGGGAAGGAGAAGGATGCGATCAGCCTCTGCGCAAATCGTCTGAGCCTTACGGGCAGCATCGGTGTTCAGTATTACATCGAGATGCCGGAGGAGGTGCAGCAGAATCCGGACACTTTTGTTTGCTTCGAGGTGGACGGGAGAGAGCAGAAGAAGGCGGCTTCTTCCGGGGAGAAGATGACGCTGACCTATCCTTCGACGGGGCAAAATGTGACGGTATACGAGTATACCTGCGAGGTGGCTGCCAGTCAGATGACCTCGGACATCCACGCCTCTGTGGTGCAGGCGGATGCGGAGACAACGCAGCTTCGCACCTATTCCGTGAAGCAGTATGCGGACAACCGCCTCTCGCAGTCCGGGATTTCCGATGAGGAGAAGGCGCTTCTGCAGGCGTTGGAGAATTATGGTGCGTATGCGCAGGTTTATTTTAACCGGAATACGGACAAACCGGCGAACGCAGGACTTTCGGATACCGATGTCTCTTCGATTGCAGCGGGGGACATTCAGAGCTATGTCAAAACAACTGCCGGCAGCATGCCGGGGCTTTCTTATTACGGCAGCAGTCTGGTTCTGCGGTCGCAGACCCTTCTTCGCCATTATTTCCGTCTGGAGGATGGGCATGACATCGGCGAATACACGTTCCGGAATGAGACGAGCGGCGTGCTTTTGCAGCCTGTGAAGACCGGCTCGAAGAATTTGTTTTATGTTGAGATTTCGGACCGGAAGGCGAACGAGCTGAATACGGCTTATACGGTTTCGGTTCAGCAGAATGCAGAGGGAACCTCCGACTGGAAGCTTTCCTACAGCGCGATGAGCTATGCATACGACACGCTGAAGGGAGAGGGGGAACCGGAATCCCTGCAGAATCTGATGCGTGCGCTGGTGATTTACAGCGATAAGGCCGAGCGTTATTTTGACGGGAGCAGCACGATCAGCCATGCGACAACGGGTGAAAACAAGCTGTCCGGCGTTCCGGGCGATTTTTATGACATGAAGCTTGCTTCTGCGGGCACGGTGGCTCGCTGGGAGAGCTCGCTGCCGCAGTATGTTTCGGTGAGCGAGGAGGGAAGGGTCCGTTTTTTGAAGGAGGGGGCTTCCTGGATCAAGGCCTACGATGCGGATGGGAATGTTTTGCAGACCTGCCTTGCCTGCGTTGTGGGAGAGGACATTCCGAAGGGCGTGGATTTCTTCGTGATTCCGCAGCTGTACGGAGAGGCCGGCGGCGGTCAGAACGAAGAGCCGGAGGTTGGCAACAGCTCGGATGTTCTGCGTGATACGGTTGCGAAGATGAAGAGTTCGGGAATCTCGGTGTTGTTCCTTCCGCAGGGTAATTATCGTATTTACCCTACCGTCAGCCTTCCGATGTTCGGTGGGATGACGCTGATCATGCAGGACGGGGCAAAGCTTCACGGAATCGGTTCGGCGGAGAAGAATTATAACCTCATCTGCATTCGCGACGTCAGCAATGTGAAGGTGATCGGCGGCTGGATTGAGGGAGATCTTCAGAGACGCACGACGTCCGACACGGGCGGCGAGGGCGGAATGGGCATTGGCATTTACAGCTCTGACAACGTCGAGATCCGGAATGTGAAGGTGTCCCACTGCTGGGGAGATGGAATTTATGTCGGAGAGACTCCGAATAAGGTTCCTTCCACCAATGTTGTGATTTCGAACTGCGTCTCCTCGGAAAATCTGCGGAACAACATGTCGATTGTCAGCGCAAACCAGGTGAGGGTGGAGGCGAGCAGCTTCACGGATACGCCCTCCAATGGAAAAGCTCCGATGATGGGTATCGATATTGAGCCGAATGATGCAGGAACGTGCAGGAAGATCACGATTTCGAATTGTACCTTCCGGAACAACAGGCAGGCTGGAATCGGGATCATCACCCAGAATGCGGCCGCTCTTGCGGACGAGATCACCATTGACCATTGCAATCTGGAGGATTCGTTCTGGAACTATTCCGGAACCAATGTAACGCTGAAGGGCACGTCGGTTGGCGGCGAGGCCAACCTGCGCCGCGTGGTATCGGTTGAGGACGGGACGGTCTTCAATGAGGGCACCGAGGCGGAGGACGTTCTGGTGGCCGAGCTGAATCCGGCCGTTGCCGGAACCGGCTCCTCCTATAATTCGGACGGCAGCATGTCTGCAAGCGTGGCCGAGGACGCGGATGCCCTGTATGAAAAGGTCCTTCGCCTGAAGCGGACGACAACCGGCTCGAAGGAGGGCGGAGGAAGATCGTATTCTCTCAGTCAGCTGAAGACGGCGGACGGACAGAATCTCCTGGAGGCCGGAAAGAAATACCGCTTTGTCTATTCCGTGAAAGGCTCCGGCGAATGGGGCATTCAAACCTCCCAGACCGGCTGGTACGGCTGCCTCCCGGAGAGCACCGATTTCAAGGTCGGAGCGGTCTCCTATATGGCAGGATCCGGAAGCCCCTGCAGCCTGAGGATCACAGGGAAGAGCCTGACAAGCGGGATGTGGCTGGACCTTGAGTGGCTGCGAATTTATGAAGTGAAGTGAAGTTGGTCGCGGCGAAGCGTAGCGGAGTGGCGAAGTTGGTCGGAGTTGGTTGTAGATTGCAGCGGAGTTGGTCGCGGCGAAGCGGAGCGGAGTGGCGAAGTTGGTCGGAGTTGATTGTAGATTGCAGCAGAGCGAAGTGAAGCGGAGTTGATCGCAGTTGATTGTAGATTGCAGCGAAGCGAAGCGAAGTGGAGTTGATCGCAGTTATTGCAGATTGCAGCGGAGCGAAGTGAAGCGGAGCTGATCGCAGTTGATTGCAGATTGCAGCGGAGCGAAGCGAAGTGGAGTTGATCGCAGTTGATTGTAGATTGCAGCGGAGCGAAGCGAGGCGGAGTTGATCGCAGTTGATTGCAGCGAAGTTGGTCGCAGCGAAGCGTTTGCGAGGAGAGGCCCTGTAAATGAAGGAACGGAACAAGAGAAATACGGCGTCAGATGGCCGGGAGACCGGACGAAGACCGGGTTCCCGGGAGGAAGGTTCCCGGGAGGAAGGTTCCCGGGAGAAAGGTTTCCGGGAAGGACGTTCCGGTTTTCGGAAGGGAAGCCATCGGGAGGAAGGCTTCCGGAAGGGGACGGAGTGGAAGATGCCTGCCCTTCCGGTATTACTTCTTGCAGCAGCGGTTCTTGTGGTGATTTTGGTAGCGGTTCTTTGGAATCGAAGTAGCACACCGGAGACCATCCAGGAGGAAGAAATCTGGTCGGAGACCATTCCGGGAGATGGGAGCTCATCGGAGGATGCCTTAAAGGAGAGTGCTTCGGAGGGGACGGCTTCATCAGCAGTAGCGGTAAAGGGGACGACCTCAAAGGAGACGGCGGAAGGCTGGGAGAAGATTCCGGAAGACCGGAAAGCGGAGAATAAGTTTTCTGGCGAGAGTGACAGTGACGCGGAGAGTGTAGGACTTCCGATCATGACCGGAGAAAGTGCGGCAGCGAGTAAGAAGGCTGGTGCTGATAATTCCGCGGGCGCTGGGAGTGCCGGAAATGCTTCGCCGGTTGGGAATGGTTTGACCGCCGGGAATGGTTTGGCTGCCGGAAATACTGCGGCTGCTGGGAGTGGTTTGGTCGCCGGAAATGCTTCATCGGTTGAAAATACCGGGGGTACTGGAAATACTGTGGCTTCTGGAAGCACCGGAGCTGGTAGTACAGGAGTTACCGGGGGCTCCGGAAGCACTTCGGGTACGGGCACTCCGGGAACGACAGTACAACCGGGAGAGAACAAGAATCCTGTCCGTGAGCCGGGAAATGTGGTTGTGGAAGAAGGCGGAAATGTGTCCTTTCATCAGCGTGATTCGGAGAGTGTAGAGCTTCCCTTTGATTTTGTTGATGAATGATATATGGGTTTTAGTCGTGATCAGGAGAATCGGAGCGTGAAAATGCTGTGGTTCTCCTGAATGTATATAGATCGGAAACCTTGAACGGATCGAGGTCGTAGAGAACCGGCTTCCGATGGGAAAGGATGCATCTTTACTGGTCTTGTTGCGATAGGATGCATCTTTATTTGACAGAACATTCTGCCAGAGATTACTTTTCAGCGATGGAGTAATCTTGATTCGGAAGAATATTCGGGCAGGGATTACTTTTCGGTGATGGAGTAATCCTGATTTGGAAGAATATTCGTAAAGGGATTACTTTTCGGTGATGGAGTAATCCTGATTTGAAAGAATATTCTGGCAGGGATTACTTTATGGTGATGGAAAGCATCTTTATTCGGCAGAATCTTCAGCTAGGGATTATTTTCGTTGGAGAAAAGCATCTCAATTCGAAAGAATGCTCATACAAGGATGCTTTTGTGGTAGAAAAATAATCCCTCAGAGAGCCTGAAGCATTTTCAGGATGCATGCAGGTGTAAGGACTTGATCAGGGGTACAATTCATCAGATGAGATTCATTGATGCAGGACAGCAGCATTTTTCTCCATAATGGTAGATAGTAGTAATTCACTACATTCGCTGCCACGAGGAGGACTACCATGAATCACGTGTATTGTTTATAACGAAAATAAAAGGCTGGGGATGTTTACCCACAATCATGCCCGAAGCCTCAAATAAAAGAAATGGAATGCGAGAAAAATGAACTTATCTAAAATACACCACATTGCAATCATCGTATCGGATTATGAAGCCGCTAAGGATTTTTATGTGAACAGGCTGGGATTCTCCGTCATTCGGGAAAACTACCGCCCAGAGCGCAAGGACTGGAAACTGGATCTTCGCGTCAATGAACTTACGGAGCTGGAGATTTTTGCGAAGGAAAACCCGCCGAAGCGTGTGAACCGCCCGGAGGCCTGTGGTTTGCGCCATCTTGCGTTCTGTGTTGATAGCGTGGAGCGGACAGTGAAAGAACTGGCGAAGGTCGGAATTGAATGTGAACCGGTACGTGTGGATGATTATACTGGCAAGAAGATGACTTTCTTCCAGGACCCGGATGGACTGCCGCTGGAACTGCATGAATAAAGATGAAAAGTCTGTGCTGGCTACGCGAAAGGAGCAGGAGAAAGCTGTTTGAAGGGCCGGATTATCGGTACTCATGCCATCATCCTCCTTTGCCAAAAAATAAGAGCCCTGCCGTAGCAAGGCTCTCATTAAGCGTTTTTGTTCGATTCAAAGAATCTATTCGGCTTGTGATTGTTAAGTGTCCTTACGGAGAATATCAAGATATTCGGTATAAGAAAAAATCTTCGCTTTTCCAGATTTGTCTGTTTGCTCCAAGATTCCATCATCGACCAAAATGGAGACTACCTTCGACACAGTATTGTAC
>JABLTL010158304.1_pt1 | contig 30357 bp, 19 predicted proteins | sample 7160151 | NCBI WGS metagenome assembly JABLTL01 (sample SAMN14651223, study PRJNA627086) | human gut metagenome | isolation source: feces | host: Homo sapiens
CACCGCTATCTTCCTTGGAAGAAGCGGTCGAAACTGAAGTTTTTCACTCTCAAACCTTCAAACAAACAATTCAAAACAGCTTCTAAGAATTGCAGAAAAAGGTCTTTGAAAATGCAAAGACTGCAATTCTGTAGGGCAAAACCGCCGAAAGGGCTTGTTTTGACGACGGAATTGCAGAGGAATTATATGTGTGGGGCTTTGCTGGGCCTTCCGGAGTGCAAATCTATAGCAAACAAATCAAAAATAGCCTCTAAACGGCTGGCATAAGAGAATCGTCCGCCGCGAAACAGATTCGCGAAATCCGGGAACTGTAAAGTTTCTTTACGAAATGCGGTTAACAACAGCACCAAGGTTAGGTCCAACAGGTGGCCAATGATGATACCCGGCAGGCCAACGTGGGACTCCCGTGAGCGGAGAGGCGCTTCCTGCGCACGAGGCAGGCCAGCGGGGGGGCTCCCGTGAGCGGAAAGGCGCCTCCTGCGCACGAGGCTGGCCAGCGGGGGACTCCCGTGAGCGGAAATGCGCTTCCTGCGCACGAGTCGGGCCAACGGGGGACTCCCGTGAGCGGAAAGGCGCTTCCTGCGCACGAGGCAGGCCAGCGGGGGGCTCCCGCGAGCGGAAAGGCGCTTCCTGCGCACGAGGCGAGCCAGCGGGGGACTCCCGTGAGCGGAAAGGTGCTTCCTGCGCACGAGGCTATCTCTGAAGGGGGACTTGGTCGCTCTGCTTTCTAAGCGCAGGTGCGATGAATGACCGAAGATAGTTCTTGATAATATTTTCCTTTGGAAATTTGTTTTATTGGAAATTAATTCCGTACTTTGGGAAAGTTTTCGTTGGAAACTATTGTATAAATGCTTGTTAATTATTTAAAACACTGATTATTATGAATGCAATTACGTTAAAGGCGCTCTTTTGCATCAGCGGGGTGGCTGTCGGTGGGCTTCTTCTGTTCTCTTCTTTTGAGACCAAGGCTACAGAAAGGTGGGGAATAGGAAGTGCTTTGGTTGCCGAGTCTGTCGAAGTGGCTCTGACTCGGGTTGCTGAGCTGGGAGTTGAGAAGATGGATCTGGAAAATTCTGGAGTTAAAACGCTGAAAGGGAATGAATTGACGACTGAGGTGCCGAATGCCGAAAGGTTGGCGGGAGAGCAGAAAGCAGAGCTATCGGGTGCAGGAAGACCGGCGGAAGAGCAGAGTGTTGAGATGACGGGTGCGGTAAGGCCAGATGAGGAGACGGCGGCGAAGGAAAAGCCGACGACAAGGGTGGTACACATCACCAAGGCTGATTTCCTTAAGAAGGTCTACGACTTCGAAAAGAACCCCGATGAGTGGAAATATCTCGGATCTCAGCCGGCCATTGTCGATTTCTATGCGGACTGGTGCGGGCCGTGCAGGCAGCTGTCGCCTGTGCTGGACGAACTGGCCAAGGAATATTCAGGGAAACTCACCATCTACAAGGTCAATGTGGACAATGAGAGGGGACTGGCTACATTTTTCGGCATAAGATCGATTCCGACGCTTCTGTTCATTCCGATGAAGGGTAAGCCGCAGAGGTCTCTCGGGGCTTTGTCTAAGACGGAGCTCAAGGGAATCATCAAGGATGTTCTTAAAGTTGAGCTGTAGTTGGTAGGTCGTGGAGAATAAGAAGAACACAATCTGCCGCCTTCGCGAGATCCATAGGGCGATCTCCGGGCTGGACGTTGAGTTTCAGAGGAAATTCGGGCTGAACCTGAACGAGGCGATGCTTCTCTGCTTCCTTGCGGGGCAGGGAAGCGCTTCGGCATCGGAACTATCAGATGAGTTGGGGCTTACACATTCGAATATGTCCAAGGTTCTTGCCTCGGCGGAAAAAACATCCCTCATCAGCCGGAAACTTAACCCAGCTGACAAGCGGGGGATGATCTTCTCGCTTACAGACGAGGGCCGCATCCGGCTCGCCTCCATCCACTGTGAGGAATTGGTGATCCCGGACTTACTCAAAGAAATCCTTGATTAGGCTCAGAGTCTTACGCACCTCCTTGCGAGCCTTTCAGAACAAGACCTCTAAAGATCCGCTGTGTGCTAATCTGAAGAATTCCCTCACTTCCCTGACCGTCTGAAGTCCTTGTGGAACAAGACCTCTAAGTAACGTGAAAAAATAACCTGCTTCAGATTAGGAGAAGATTTTCGAGGATAGATCTATTTTCGAAGAAGGAGTGTGCCGGTGGCACATGACTGATGAGAAAAGATAGCTAGAGCGAAAAGATTCCTTAAGATGAGGCAGGTTATTTTTTGAAGGTTACTAAAGATCCGCTGTGTGGGTAAGATTGCCGTCAGTGTCGTAAATCCTTACGGCGATTTTTTTGGCGTTCACGGTGATCTCCATCCTCTGCCACTGGCCGTTGGTGATCACAGGGAAGGATGCGTCGGTTGATCCAACCTCGCGGAAAGAGTACTTGTGCACGTGGCCGCTCAGCATCAGATCGACACCCGCACCGTTGAGGATAGGCAGGAACTTCTCCGACATATTCAGATTGCCGTGCCATGCGTCCTTGATCTGAGGGGGAATATGGTTGAAGACGATCCTTCTTTCGGCGTTCTTCCACTCATCACTCTCCACCACGCCCTTGAGCCATTTGGCTTCCTCGTTCAGATAAGGCTCCGAGCAGAGCCGTCCTTGGTTCTCGATGTCGCTGTCCACCTTGTCCTCGCCGCCGTCCAGCACCAGAAACAGGAACTTGCCATATTTGAAGGTGTAGTAGGGGCCGTGCTCCGGGAAGTCGAAATATTCAGAGATCCGCAGCGCGTCCCTGCCTCTGAACTCGTGGTTGCCGCGGGCCATGAAGAGAGGAGTCTGGTCGGCGAACAGGTCGCTGGCCGGCTTGAGGTAGTGCCGGACGATCTTCTCGCTGTAGGCCAGGTCGGAGGTCATGTCTCCGTTGAACAGAACGAAGTCGAACTCCTTGTTCTTCTCCTTGTCCGCGAACAGTCTGCGCAGTAGCGAGTCCTGGGCGTGCACGTCGTTGACAACGGCGAACCTGACCTCGCTGTAATCCTCTTTGAGAGTGGTGGCCTTAGGCAGGTCAACCTTGTAGGCCGGCGCTCCGGAGCCTTTCCCGTAGACCGGATTGTAGTTGTTGTGGTAGTCCTGCACCGCCGTCATCATCACCCTGTAGCGGTAGCTGGTGCCGGGCTTAAGCCCGCCAATCGTCACCTTGTGGATCTTGCCGATAGGCTTCAGCCCGTGGCCGCGCATGTCGTAGTACTTCGGCCTGTCCTTGTAGTAGAAATTCTCCTCGTTGTCTGGAGCGATCTCCACCCACCCCACGGCATCTACATCCGTCATCCACATCACCGTGAAGCTGTCCGTGGTAACACTCTGAAGGTAAGGCCCGCACACGATCCTGGCAATGGCCGGCCCGTTCTGCGCCTCCGCCAAAAACGGCAGCACCGCCAGAACCGCAATCAAAAGGTACTTTCTCATATTCTTGAATATCACTGTTTATCGTCTGTTCGTCAGAGGCCCGGCCAAAGAAACCCGGCAAACCGTCCGTCCGTTTCGTTGAACACAAATTTACTTCGTTTTGCCGAAAAGGCAAAATCATTGGTGCGGTTCTTTCAATCCGCAATGGATGAGTCCACTTGAAAAAGTCGTTTTTGAAAAACATGTGCCTCGCAGATACTTCTGTAAGGGGTAAAAAGTGGCAAATGGCACTTTTTCAAGTGGGCTCATGGATCCAAATGTTCGAAATAAAGTATAATTCATTATTTTTATGTTTGGTTCCGAGACTCTTCTATGTGGTTAAGGAACGATTATAATAACCAATAATGTATTGAATAGTTATGAACAGCATGCTGATGAGGGGCTTGATGATCGGCCTGACTGCGCTGTCAGGCAGTCTGGCTTTGTCGGCTCAGGTTGTGGTTTCTTCAGGATTTGAACAACTTGACAGATGGGCGTCCGAGTGCCTTGCCGAAAGGAGTATGACCCTTGGTTATCCAGGCAACAATGACATAAGACTGGAGGAGTTTTACCGCTGGTACACAGGAAAACCGGCTTTGATTCCATTAGCGTCAGCGGTCATAAATTCTTCGGCATCGACAGCCCTTGCGGACTCTTCATCACAACCCGCGACGTTTACGACAATCAGTCAACATACGACATCTCTTATCTGAACGCCAACATGCGCATGATAAACTGCTCACGATCAGGAATCGAGCCACTCAAATTTTGGTGGCTTATGAAAACGGTCGGCGATGAAGGCTGGACAGAGCAGGCCGCGAGGATTTTTGAAAACACGCGATACCTTAAGTCTGAGCTTAAAAGGATAGGTTGGCCTTATTGGAACAATGAATATAGCAACACGGTCATATTCCGCCGTCCTTCCGCCAAAGTCGTAAGGAAATATAATCTCGCTTGCGGCGAGGACGCGGCGTTTGGCGGAAAGCTGTCGCATGTTGTCGTCATGCAGCATGTCACAAAGGATTCGATCGACAGGCTCATCGCCGATCTGCGGGACGAGACAATCTCGGATCTGTGACGTCAATCGCATTCCCGCACATCTGGGTCGTCTCAGCCGACGAAATCCTTTGGCAGGACACCGAACTGCCTGAAGAAGCATTTGGCGAAGTACGACGGGGTGTTGAAGCCTACCATGTAGCAGATTTCATTGACCTTGTACTTTTGCTCGGCCAGCAGGCTGGCGGCCTTGCGCAGACGCATCTCCTTGATGAAATTGTTAGGAGTCATGCCGCAGGCCTCCTTGGTACGCTCGAACAGGACGGAACGGCTCAGGTGCATCTGCTCAGCCAAGTCATCGACGGAGAAATCCATGTCGGTAAATCTCACAGACACTATCTCGCTGATTTGCTGAAGGAATTGCTCGTCGCCTTTACCCTGCACGGTGCTTCTTAACGGGGCGTACGGACGTTTGCTGAAACTGTCCCAGATTATTTTTCTCTTGTCGAGAATGCCGTTTATCCGTGTGATGAGATACTCGATCTCTACCGGTTTCTCCAGGAAGATGTCAGCTCCTTTCCCGATGCCGCTGACTTTCAGGCTGAGATTGTCGCTGCTTGAAAGGAGAATGACTGGAATATGACAGAAGCGCTCCTCGTTCCTTAATTCCCCACAGAGATCAATTCCCACGGCGGCGTCGCTGATGATCAGGTCTATCCGTTCCCCGTTGTCGAGTGTCTGTTTTGCTTTCTCCGCATTTTCCTCGGTGTGGATGTCCTGGTAGTGTCTGCTGAGGGCGAGAGACAGGAATTCTCTCATCTGGGCATCCGGATCGATGATCATGATGCTGATCTCCCTTCGTTTGGCGGTGTTGGTGTCCTGCAGGACTGTGTCCGCCGCACTTTTTTTCGCAGTCTTCTCAATCTCTGCCGCTATATTCCGGTACTCTCCTTTCATCGGCATAGATACATCTCCCACGTCCGAGCGGAGGCTCTCTATGCTATTGTGCAGGAAATCAAGGATCTCGTGAGTGATGACGTGCAGTTTGTCGCTGCTGTTCTTGATGATCGCCGCATTTTTCCGCGCCCTGTCGGAGAGCCCCTTCTCTGCCAGGATCTCATCCACGGGACCGTTGATGAGCATCACGGGGGTACGGATGCCCTTTGCGATGTCCGTGAACAGCTCCAGCTCGGTCTCCAAACGTACTCTATCCCTGTTGCGGCGTATCCTTTCAGCCTTGTTGGCTTTCTGTTCCTTTTGATAGTCCCAAAGAATCCGGGCGAAAAGCAGGACAAGTGACAGGAGAATGATGGAATATACTATGATGGCACCCGTGCTGTTGTAGAAATAGGGCTTGACTTTCACCACTGTAGGGATCTCCGCGCTCCAGACTCCGTCGTTGTTGCATCCGGAGACCATGATCGTGTGCTCTCCTCTTTTAAGCCCGGTCAAGCTGATCTCATTGCCTCTGTAGTCATATTCGTTCCACTCTCCATCATCGATTTTCCACTTGTACCTGTTCTTGTGCGGAGCAATGTAACTCAGGACAGAGAAAGTCAGCCTCAAGGGTTTATGACCCGTCCTTATGTGCATTTGCCCGGTTTTTCTGGCTTCGGCCAGAAGTCCTCTCGCCTCGGTCTCCGATTCACTGTAATCCACGTCGCTAAGATAAAGTCTCGGGGCGATGCTGTTTGTCGGTATCTCGTCCGGTCTGAAATAATTGAATCCACCATTGGTGCCAAGGAAAACCACCCCGTCTGATGTAAGTACTCCTGAGTTGTAATTGAGGGCGTTGGCGCTCAGCCCGTCTCCGGTTCCAAATAATTTTGCTTTTTGCGTCTGTGTGTTGTATCGCACAAGTCCGGAGTTTGAACTGACCCAGAGGTTGTCGTTTTCTGAAATGATGTTGTAGACAGTCTGGTCGGAGGTGAGTATGTCCTTAGAGTTGATGGGCGTGATTATCCCCGTGTTTGTGTCATATCGGATCAGTCCGTTTCCTGCCGTACCTATCCAGATGATGTCCCGGACAATCTCTATCGCCAGAATCTTGTCAGGAATCACACCTTTGGTCGAAGGTTTGCCTATCGTGCCCGTCTTCGGGCTGTACTTCATCAGGCCGCTGCTTATGGATGCGATCCAGATGTTGCCTTGGATGTCCCCGCGGATGTCGATCACGTCACTGTTGAATCCGAGATCGAGGGTTTCCCGGAAATCATCACCTTCCTTGATCGTTATCCCGATCTTGGTGCCTATCCATAATCTTCCGTTGATGTCCTTGAACAGTGCGTAGACACTGGCGTCTGTGCCATCCTTGTCACTGTTGAATTTCGGCCAATGCCTTGTCTCGCCGCTCTTCGTGTCCAGATAGTAAAGACCCTTGCTGTAGGTTCCGACCCATAGCCCGTCGCCGTCTTTCAGCAGGGCGTGGATGTTGAGATTCGGTATGTTCCTGTCCACGATTTTTTCCTTGCATATTTCTGAAGCCATGTCATAGAGAAACAGGCCGCCGTCATCTGTACCGATCCAAAGTTTTTTGCCCGGATCTTCGCAGAACTTGCTGATTACCCTGCCTTTCTTCCCAGTGGTGTCCGTCATGGAGAAGTTGAAAAGAGAGGAGCTTTTATTGGTATAGTTCACCCCACCGAAGTATGTCGCCACCCATATTCCACCCTCTTGATCCTTCACAATGTCGTAGATGAAGTTGTCGGTGATGCTTCTGTTGGTGTTTGGCTCGTAACATATGTTCTCGCACCTGCCGGTTCTTGTGTCAAAGTTCACAATACCGTTGTCGCAGCCGTAGGAGATGATCCCCGGTTCCACTTCCGTGACAGTGTGGATCCTGCCGGTGTATAGCTTGCTTCCGTTGTCGGAAGTGAGCCTGTAGTTCGTGAATGACCCGCTGGTCTTGTCGTAGCGGAAAAGACCGTTTCCCCATCCTCCTATCCAGATGTTGCCCTGGTAGTCCTCGCACAGGCTGAAAGCGGCGTTGCCCTCGGCTTTCGCTCTCTCATCGTAGATGTGTATTCTGGAGAACATGTTCTTGTCGTCATCATAGAGATAGATATTCTGGCTGGCATTTGTACACCATGTTCTGCCTCTTCCGTCACAGAGGACGGAGGTGATGTAGTCAGAATCTATTCCGAATTTGTTGTCCTTCCCTTTTGAGAACCGGATAAGCCTACCTGTCTCGATGTCGTAGCGAAGGAGGCCTTGTCCCAATGTCGCTATCCAGAGCCTGTTCTTCTTGTCCAAGTCCAGGCTTCGTACAAGTATGTTGCTGAAACTGTTCTTCTCTGCTTCCGGTAGCGACTTCGGAGTCAGGATCTCCGTGAAGAGTTCCTCGTTCTTGTCGAAAGCGTAGAGGCCATTCTCCGTACCGATGTACAGAGTGCCGTTCCTGTCTTCCTTCAAGGAGTAGATCGAGTTGTTGCCCAGCGATCTGGAATCGGACGGGTTGTTCCTCCAAGTCTTCAAGGTTGTGCCGTCGAACCTTGTGAGCCCGTCATTGGTGCCGAACCACATCAGCCCGTCCTTGTCTTGCAGAATTTTGAATATGGTGTTGGAACTCATGCCGTTTTCCATCCCATAGTGTATGAACTTGTGCTTCTGCGCGCTGGCCGGGAATGGGCAGAATGCAAGGAAAAGGGCGATAAAAGCGGTGGTGCGTTTTAAAGACATGTCGTACAAGTTTTATCCAAAAATAATATAAAAGTTCTATGTTTTTCACTTCTGTCGCCGTTAAAAAGCCCTAAATAGGATAAATTTTGTATAAATTAAGATAAACGAGCGGTCGGGATAGTCTCTTTCTGTCTACCTTTGACATGGCCATTGGGCGGATTAACAACACTATTATTGCAAACCATAAAAATCAGTCAGAATGAAAAATCTTAGTTTAAAGGTTTCGCTTCTTGTCTTGACATTACTGTTGGGGGCTGTGGCTTCTTTCGCACAGTCCGAGGCCGTTCTGTCAGGTGTCATCACGGACACAGGCGGGGAACCGCTCCCTGGCGCGAGTGTCACTTTGATGGAGACGAAAACACCCTTTGGTGTCGTAACTGACGTTGATGGTAAGTTTTCCATCACTGTTCCGGTCAACTCCACGGTCGAGGTCTCTTTCCTTGGCTTTGTCTCTCAGACCTTCCGTGTGAAGTCATCTCAGAAGATACATGTCTCTTTGGTGGAGGATGAGAATGTCCTTGACGACGTTGTCGTTGTCGGCTTCGGCACTCAGAAGAAGGAGTCCGTAGTGGGAGCTGTGGCGGCGATCAAGCCGAAGGAGCTGACGGCTCCGGTGCGTTCCCTTACCAACTCCATCGCCGGAAAGGTGGCGGGTATCATCGCCGTGCAGTCTTCCGGAGAGCCTGGCAAGGATGATGCCCAGTTCTGGATCAGAGGCATCTCCACATTCACCGGAAATCAGAACCCCCTTGTGCTGGTGGACGGCATCGAGCGCCCTATGAGCAACGTCGATCCTCTGGAGATCGAGTCGTTCTCCGTGCTGAAGGACGCTTCCGCCACCGCTGTCTATGGAGTTCGTGGAGCCAACGGAGTCATCCTCATCACGACGAGGCGGGGATTCGACGGCAAGGCCAAAGTTGACGCCCGCTATGAGCAGGGTTTCTCCTTTGCTACCAAGCGTCCGTCTTATATGAGAGCCTATGAGCGATCAGTCCTGTTCAACGAGGCCATAGACGCCAACCCTTCCGCCGCACAGTCCCTTAAATATTCCAACGAAGAGATTATCGCGATGCGCGACGGCACGGATCCAGAGTTGTATCCGGATGTGGATTGGCAGGATGTGCTCATGAGGAAGTATTCCATGAACGAGAAACTGAGTGTGAACATCTCGGGTGGTTCAAAATGGGTAAAGTACTTTTCCGCCATGTCGGTGTATAACCAAGAGGGACAGTACGCCGTGAACAACAGCGACTACCTTTGGGTTTCGACAAAGATCGGATCGTACGGAAAGAACATCAACTACATCCGTTATAACTTCCGTACCAATGTTGACATGGACATCACGAAATGGACAAGAGTCTCGCTGGGACTTCAAGGTAACGTGGCCAACAATGTCGAGCCGGCCGAAGGGTCGGACAACATCTATCTCTGGATCAACAACTGCGCCCCTAACGCATTCCCAGTCCTTTACAAGGATGGAAAGTTCCCGGGCAGGGATTCGCTCTACAATCCTTACATCCAGTTGACCCAGCGAGGCTACAAGACCACCACCACAAACGAGCTGCGTACCAATCTGTCAATCTCTCAGGACTTCTCTTTCTGGAGTTGGGCGAAAGGATTGTCGGCCATAGTCCGTTATGCCTATGACGCTGTCAACTATGATGTCGCCAAACGTTCCAGGGATCTTACTCTCTATGAGGCTCTCGGACGTGACGAGGCCGGAGACATCCAGTACAAGGTCATCGACGCCAACAAGCAACAGGAGTATCTGAACTATTCCTCGTCGGCCTCAGGCAACAGAAGCCAGTACTTCGAGGCTTCCCTCAACTACGACAGAGCCTTCGGCAAGCATGAGGTGGGAGGCTTGGCGCTTTACTACATGAAGGATTACAGGATCAACACGGCCAGCAGCTACATCTCCAGCCTTCCAAACCGCTCGCTCGGTATCGCCGGGCGCGTTACCTACGGCTATGACAAGAAATATCTCGCCGAGGTGAACATTGGTTTCAACGGCTCGGAGAACTTCCCTAAGGGGCAGAGGATGGGATTCTTCCCTGCTGTGGCCTTAGGTTGGGTCGTGTCCAACGAAGGATTCCTCAAGGACAACAGCGTCCTTACATGGCTCAAGCTAAGGGCTTCATACGGTCGTGTCGGTTCCGACCAGATTCGTTCAACCCGCTTTGCCTACCTCTCAACTCTGAAGGATGCTGACGGAACATCCGATTTCGGTCTCAACTTCAACAAGGGGATCGGCGGACTCGCCGAGGATCAGCTTGCGGCGCAGAACATCACGTGGGAGACCGCATCCAAGTACAATGTGGGTCTTGAACTGGGTTTCTGGAACGCCTTCCGCGCCACGTTCGAAGGATTCTATGAGAAAAGAAGCAACATCTTCATCCAGCCGCAGGTGTCTGAGATAGCGGGTCTGCAGAATCCTGCCTATGCCAACACCGGTGTGATGGACAACCGTGGTTTCGAGGCGACCCTTGAGTACAACAAGGCTTTTGACAACGGAATGGTGTTCACCGCCCGCGGCAACTACACTTTCGCGCGGAATAAGTACATTGATGACGGTAAGGTCTACAAGAATCCTTGGCAGGATGTGCGTGGTACCCGTTACGGCGAGCGTAAGCTCTATGACGCCATGCATCTTTTCTCGAAAGAGGAGATTGACGCCCTTCCGGAGTACTACCGTCAGTTCTCTCTTACCAAAGAGCAGCTGCGTCCTGGAGACATCCGCTACCGTGATGTCAACGATGACGGTAAGATCACAGAGGATGACATGATCTGGACATCCTCTCCGTCCAGGCCGGAGCAGGTGCTTGGACTCGGAGCCTCTCTCTCATGGAAAGGTTTTGACTTCTCTTTCCTTATGCAGGGTGCTTTCGGGGCGACTACATATCTGACTTCCGGATGGTACTTCCAGCCTTTCCAGGCAGAGCGTGACCCTAAGCTTATGGGTAACCTCATAACCAAATTCCGCGACCGCTGGACAGAGGAGAACCCTGACCCGTATGCCTTCTCCCCGAGGCTCTACATGGGACAGAACGTCAACAATTACAAATCCTCCACATGGTGGGTGCGCAACAGTGACTACATGCGTCTGAAGAACCTTGAGTTCGGCTACACATTGCCACGCAAGGCTCTGGACAGGATGAGACTGGACAATCTCAGATTCTATGTGTCTGCTCAGAACCTCATGACTTTTAGCAAGTTCAAGAAAGAGTTCTGGGATCCTGAAGTGGGAGCGGATGCTTATCCTATTCAAGCTACCGTGTTCCTTGGCGTTAATTTAACATTCTAATAAAGAGAGTATTATGAGAAAATATATTCTTATGCTTTTAGTTCCGGTCCTGTTTGCCGGCTGCAACTTCCTTGACCAGGATCCAGAGGAGCTCAATACTCTGGAAAAGGTGTTCTCCTCGCGTAATGACACCCGCAAGTGGTTCGCCAGAATGTACTCTTCCGATTACTTCCCGCTTGAACTCTGGGGATCAGCCTACTATAACCACTACATGTTCGGAACTGACGATGCGAACAACGCTCTTGACTGGCATATTCCTCACGTTCTGAACGGTTCGGTCAGCCCGGAGACTCCAGTGACCTCGACTGACAAGTACTATTTCCAACTGTTCTATCAGGCCATCCGCCACTGCAACATATTCCTTGAGAATGTTGACAACTGCAAGGAACTTGATCCTGTCACAGAACTTCCGAGGATGAAGGCCGAGGCGCGTTTCATGCGGGCGATCTACCATTTCTGGATTCTTCGTGAATATGGCCCGATTCCGATAGTCGATAAGACGTTCATCTCCGAGAAACTTAGCAGGAGCAGCTATGACGAGTGCGTGGATTGGATCTGCGGCGAGATTGACGCGGCGATACCTTCAATGCTGGAGGAAAGGGTGGAGGATGACTATGGCTTCCCGACAAAAGGCGCGGCGATGGCCATGAAGGCAAGGATTCTTCTTTACGCGGCAAGCCCTCTTTTTAACGGCAACACCGTTTATGCCAACTGGAAGAACCATGACGGCAAGCAGTTGATCAGCCAGACCTACGACAACGAGAAATGGAAGAAGGCCGCCGACGCCGCCAAGGCGGTGATCGATCTTGGCAAGTACGAGCTTCTGGAGCCGAAGGCCGAGGATGGTAAGCCGCTCACTTTTGAGGATTATGTCAAGAACTATCAGAAGATAACCACAACCTGGAATAAAGAACTGATCTGGGCTCGTCCGCAGGCCACCTATTGGTGGACAATGCAGTGTCTGCCGGCTTGCTTCCATTCGTGGAATGCGCGTGACGCCGTGAGCCTCAATCTTGCCAATGATTATTTCATGGCGGACGGTAGCGAGGCCAGGCCGTTGAAAGAGTGGTTTGACAACAAGCAGTGGTCTTCCGAGGATGATGTGGAGCACGGTACGATCAAGAACACGTTCTGGATGTTTGTCGGCAGAGAGCCGAGGTTCTATGCCTCCACGCATTTCCCGAACCAGCGTCTTGACCGCTACACCCACCCTGACATGAGAAACCAGGACGGTTCCGGAGTGATGACCACAATCGAGTTCTGGAACAAAGGCAACGCCGGCAAAAGCCGCTCGACCGGAGATCATAACTCCACGGGTCTCTCTCCTCAGAAGAACATACCTCTGTCGGCCTATTCGGACAAAGGAAAGGGCGAGTGCATCTCCAGTCAGATACCGTTCCCGGTCATTCGTCTCGGAGAAATCTATCTTGACTACTGCGAGGCTATGAATGAATATGCCGGAGCGGCATCCCATTCAACGATACTTCCTTACCTGAACGAGATTCGCAAGAGAGCGGGGATTCCTGAATATAAAGGGACTTACACCAAAGAACAGATGAGACATATGCTCATGAAGGAGCGCCGTGTCGAACTGGCATGGGAGTGCCACCGTTACTTTGACGTGCGCCGTTGGTTCATAGCGCATGGGGATAATGGTGTCCTCAACACCCCGGTCTATGGCTTCAACGTCGCCGAGGGAGAGAATGCGACCGACCCTAAGTTCTTCACGATGACTGAAGGAATGCCGCGAATCTTCCGTATGGAGCACTATCTGGCACCGATCAAGGCTTCGGAAGTGGCGTACAACACCAATCTGGTGCAGGCTCCGTTCTATTAGTGGCCGCCCTTAGTGAGGTGGCTTGCCGGGCGCGGCCACCTCTGTGGGTTTGAGTAACGTATTAACCAAGATTATTAACATCACAGAAATGAAAAATATTATATCATCCATATTGCTGCTCGCTGGAGTGACAGTCGCTTCCTGTACGGTCGAACTGCCAAGGCCGGATGTCGTTCCTGACCCGGCATTCTCCTTGTCCGGCCTGCAGAAGACAGCCACGATAAGTTCGTATGAGACTACGGATGTGACCGTTACCGTAGAACGTACATATGGCGTGTCAAAGGAGCTTATGCTGAATCTTTCCGTGGATGGGGCGGAAATTGATTCATACAACGAGATTTACTCCACAGGTTTCAGACAGATGGATTCCAAGTATTACACTATGCCTGAATCCGTTACATTCGCGCCTAACACCCAGAAGGCGGAATTTGTCGTAACGATCAAGACCGCCGAGCTTGTGAGGGACAACGGAAAGGGGGCCGAGAATCTTCTTATTCCTGTAGTCCTCACGGGAGCCTCTATGGAGGTGGCCGATTTTGGTTCTATGGGATCGATACTTATAGGATTGACGACCTCTGAGCCTACAATCATTGTCGATGTGCCGGAGACTCCGGAAGTCTTGTCTTTCCTGTCCATAGATCCGCTTGACCAGACTGTGACAATTAAGGCCGGTACCAATTTCAATAACCTTGACACCAAGAGAGTGAGTATCAAGATTGCCGATGACAAAGTGGCTGAATTAAATGCCGCCAACGGAACCTCGTATGAACCAATCCCTTCGTCATGCTACAAGGTCTCCGACGGCACATTCAATCCGGAACAGATGACCTTTGAGGATGTCATCTCATTCAGCAGCAAAGGAATGGCAGAAGGCAAGGAATATCTTTGCCCTATTGTACTTGAACAGACAGGTGGCTATGTGGTGGAGCAATCCTCCCCGGTCTACGTGATCGCCAGTCTGACATCCCTTAGGGCATGGACTCCGGAGGCCGTGGGCAAGCAGGTTCTTCCGTCCTACCGGAAAGGAAGTGTCACGATCCAGATGAACGCCCCGCTGTCCAACGACCTTCAGGTTTCGTTTAAGTATGATCCGGAGGCTGTGAGCGCCTACAATGCCGCCAACGGCACGTCTTACAAGACATTTGATGTCTCCAAGGTGTCGGTCGGCGAGGCGAGCATCAAGGCGGCGTCCAAAAAGGCTACAGTTGAATTCGCGGTAGATGCATCCGCTATGCCGTATGACGGAGAGGACGCCTATATGGTGGCGCTGACGGTTGATCAGGACAAATTCCCTAAAGGAACATTGTTTGACGAAGGCAGGCAGACTGTGTTCTTTGAGGTCGTGAAGACGATCACCGGAGACTATGTCAAGACTGTCGAAGGTGTCCAGTGGGAGTTCAACCTGACTGTCGGAGAGGATGCGACTTTTGTGGCGGCAAACAAAGGCGGTGGCGAGACGACCCAGAAAGTTACCGCGTTCACCGAGAATGAGACCGGCTATAACTCTTTCTCCAACAGAATCGACTTCACTGCCGGTTCTGCTCATGAAGGAGTTCCGCAGAGATATTACATAATCTACGGCGGAAAATGGAAGGATGGTGTCATCCTGTTTGACCTCAGCGAGGAACCGGACAAGGACGGATTCTACAGGATGGTCAATGTGAGTGACCGTAGGACGGACGATGACTGGATCTGGAACAAGTCCAGATTCAACCCGGCTGACGGAAGCTGGGACCTTCAGATGGCGGTCTTTGGTTATTGGAACACCCGTAAGCTTTTCTGTAGGCTGACCCGATAGGGTTGGTCGATATGGCGACGGGCGTTACTTCGCCCGTCGCCTTTATGATTCAACAGGCGGTAAAAGATAAGTCGCCGCTGAGTTCGCAAAGATTGATAAGACTAAGAGACATGAGACTATATTCCCTGTTATCATCGTTATTGCTGGCCACTTTTGTGGCCGTTTCGTGTTCGGGTAAGGATGAACCTATGATTGATTTTCCGGATGACCCGAATCCCGATAATCCCCCTACCGGACAGTATCTTTCTGGCATCATATTTAATCAGAACTTCGAGGATGACATCAACTTGACAAAGAACAGTGATGTCCCCGAGGATGGAAAATGGTACTATGTCGGAGGATGGCGCGAATCTGGCGCAAAAGTTTCTCAGATAGACGGCTACGGCTACAAGGACAGCCGTTGTCTTTGCATAGCGGCTCTTGACCATACGGTCGATGTGGCTGTGGTGCAGAGAATCAAGGTGGTTCCGGGGAAGAATTACAAGGTGTCCGTCAAGATCAAGACAAGCGGAGTCAGCGGAGCCAATCCGGAGTCAGGAGCCTGTATATCCCTGAATTCCGCCTGGTCCTTGAAGTCCAAACGAGTCTATGGCACAACGGATTGGACTACCGTGAGTTTGGAGTTGGAGCCCGAGACTGACTATCTGGAGATAGCGTTGAGGCTGGGCGCCAACTGTGACGACGCGCGTGGCGTAGCCTATTTCGACAATGTGTCAATCTCCTATAACAATGATCTGTATGTTCAGGAGAGTGAGCATCTTGTCTTGATGTGTGACAAGAAATACATCGCTATCTCTGAATCAATGATAGGAGAGTGGCTTTCAAAGCTGGACAAGGTCTATGAGGCTTATGTGGAGCTTTTTTCCGGAAGAAAACCGTATGGTGGGAATAAGATAAGAATCCGTTCAGGTTCCATCAACGCTTGGGCATATGCCGGCAATCCTATCCAATGGAACGAGAATTATATTACCGAGACGCTGATGTCCGTGAAGGAAGGGGATTGGTGCTTCGGGCTCATGCACGAGCTCGGCCATGATTTCGCTCCGGGACACTTCACGGAATTCAGCGCCACCTGCGCTTTTGACTTCAATGAGGAGGTAATGGCGAACTGGAGGATGTACTATGCCTTGGAAAAACTTGACGGAGTGGTCTTCAACAATGACAAGATCTATCACGGCAAGGAGGTTGTTGCCCTCTATAGATCGGACACGCCCAACTCCTATGACAATATCATAAAGGCCGGCAGGTGCGAGGAGATGGGCAATGGCCTTACCTATTGTCTATGGCGTATCCGTGACGCCTACGGATGGCAAGTGTGGATAGACACGTGGGACGAGATCTACAGGACAAGGATTAACTCGGTTATGGAAAGCTCGATGAATCAATGGCAGAAATTCGATTACCTGCTTACGATACTCAGCAAGCACACTCCTGACGGACAGGATGTACGGGAGACATTCCCTGACGGCGAACTTGATCTTATTAAGAAATATCTTTCAACACAGAAATAGTATCAGATGAGAATCCCGTTATTAGCGGCGGCGATCATGCTGCCCATGGCAACCGCAGTACTGGCCTGCGGGGAGAAGAAGGCCTGTTCCTATGAAGAGAATTTCAGCACGGATGTTCTGGGGGACGGTAGCTGGACGTTAGTGCTTGACGGTGAGGTTCCCGAGGGAGCCGCTGCATTTTGGAGACAGGAGGAAGGAATGGATGGCGGAGGATGTGTCTTCATCTCTTCTCCGGAACGAGCACAGGTGAGTGTCTGTCATGATGTTGAAGGACTTGATCCAGAGAAAATCTATCGCGTGTCTGCATTCCTCAAGACTTCTGGAGTGTCTGAAGGCCGTGGGGCGGTGTTGACAGTGGAGACTGAGAACACTGATCAGGAATGGAACGCTTCCGAATTCTGTTATGGCGACAGCGACTGGAAGAAAGTCTATGTGGATTTTGTGCCGGCCGCCACAGGCAAGGCTCAGATCAGATGCCGTCTTGGAGACCACGGAGGCACGTACAATGGAGGTACGGCTCACGGCAAGGTTTGGTGGGACTGCATTAGTTTGAGAGAGATCCTGCCGGAGGAGCTTTGCATCCGTGAGGGCAAGCATATTCGTCTGGCGCTCGACACCGACAAAGTCTGCGTGAGCGATTCCACTTTGGACAGTTGGCTGGCCAATCTTGACTTGGTCTACGAAAGTTACTCAAGGCTGGTCGGAGGCACTCCTTTCAACGGTTCCAGGATCACCATCCTGACCACACCGGGAGTTGAGGCGGGCTATTGGGCGTTGGCAGGTAATCCGATCCTGTGGAACAACCATGTCGGCATTGACAAGTCATTGCTGTCCACCAGAGATAATGGCGACTGGAATTTCGGTGTGATGCATGAGATCGGTCATACTTTTTCCGGATACTGTCGTCCCGACGGCTCAAGAACCAATTCCACATGGAACTGGAACGACGAGATATTCGCTAATTTCAGGATGTCTTACGCTCTGGAAGACTGTGGCGGCAGGATGGGACAGCGCGGTGTTTTCTACACCGGAGCGGAGAATATGGACTACTACAAGATTGCCTACGATGAGACCATCGGAGCCGGTGTCGCGAAGAACAACGGTGATGCCTTGCACTACACTTTCATGAGAATTGCGAGAAAGTACGGTTGGAAGGTCTATGAGGAGGCATTCAGGCTGCTGTATGCGCTTGAAGAGGGTGAAACGGCCATGCTGAAGACGGACTATGACAAATTCTGCTTTTTCCTGTCCTATGTCTCAAAGGCCGCCGGCGAGGATGTGTGCAAGACCTGCTACTCCCAGAAGGAACTTGAGTTGATAGAAGAATCATTGAAGTAGAAATGTTTACAAAATATATTAAGGCAAGTCTCGCTGTCCTTTCATTCCTTGTCGCCGTGTCTTGCGGGGTCAATGAATATTCTCTGGAATCCCCCGACGGAAGAACCTGCGTCAAGGTTCTCTCAGGAGAGAGGCTGGAATATTCAATCACACATGATGGCTCCGTACTCATCTCTCCGTCCGCGATGGAGATGGAGTTTGTCACCGAAGGAAAGGTTCTCGGGAGGGACTCCGGAAAGATGAGGGTGCGTCGTCGCAGCATCGAGGAGAGCGTGGAGGCCATGTTCTACAGACAAGCCGAGGTTTCGGGGAAGTGCAACGAGGCTGTTCTGTCATTTGGCGGCTGGTCATTGGAGATCCGGGCCTACGACAGCGGTGTGGCTTGGAGATTTGTCACTGATGGCTGTTTCGCCTCGGATTCCGTGGTCGTGCGCGGAGAGACCGAAGAGTTCAACCTGCCGTCGGACAGGATGGTATGGCTGAGTTACTCAGTGGGGAAAGATCCCTATGCGAACGCTTTCCAGAATGCCTATACTCATCAGAGAGTCAGCGAATTCGGAACCGAGTCTTCTTTGGCTTTCCTTCCGGTGGCCATCGAGTGTGACAACGGGGTGAAGGCTGTGGTCTGCGAGTCTGATCTGAAATCCTATCCCGGGATGTTCCTAAAGGGAACGGAAGGCGGATTCAAGGGCGAGTTCGCCTGTCTGCCGGACAGTTGCTACATCCATCCCACGCGTTGCCAGAAGAAGATTGCCGCAAGGAAGGATGTGATCGCGAGGACTTCCGCGCGAAGGACTTACCCGTGGCGGATCGTGGCGATTTCTGATGAAGACAAGGAACTGCCGGTCAATGACCTTGTCTATCTGTTGGCGGAGCCACGCGAAGGTGACCCGTCGGAGTGGGATTGGGTGAAGCCGGGTCTGTGTGCCTGGGAATGGTGGAACGACTGGGGGCTGACGGGAGTTGACTTCAAGCCGGGTGTCAACACCGAGACTTATTTCGCTTACATCGATTTCGCCGCCCGCCTCGGACTTCCCTACATTGTGATGGACGAAGGATGGTCGGCCAGGGATGACATCATGTCGCTGCGTGAAGGCATAGACCTTGATTTGGTCAGGGTGGTTGAATATGCCGCCTCGCGTGGAGTCGGAGTTTTTATCTGGGCGGTTGCTAATGTCCTGGATGATAAACTGGAAGAGGCTGCGGCCTACTATTCTGGAATCGGGGTGAAAGGATTCAAGGTCGATTTCTTTGACAGGGATGACCAAGAATGCGTTGACATGGTCTACCGCATCGTGGAAGCGCTGGCAAGGCACAAGCTGATGGTGGATCTTCATGGAATATACAAACCTACGGGTTTGAACAGGACGTACCCTAACGCTGTGAATTTTGAAGGTGTTTACGGATTGGAGGAGGTGAAATGGGCCTCTCCGAAGTCTGTAGAGTACGATGTCACATTCCCGTTCATCCGTCAGATCCAAGGTCCGTCAGACTACACGCAGGGTTCTTACCGGAACGCCACGGAGGAGTCATTCCGTATAGATTGGCACAATCCTATGAGCAAGGGAACCAGAGCCCGTCAGGTGGCGGCCTATGTCGTGTTCGACTCGCCTTTGGCGATGATGTGTGACTCCCCGTCACTTTATCTGTCGGATCTGCCATGCTCGGAATTCATCGCCTCATTGCCGACGGTGTTTGATCATACGGAAATCCTCGCCGGGGAGCTCGGCTCCTTCATCGTGACCGCAAGGGAGAAGGATGGTGTCTGGTACATCGGTGCCTTGACCGACTGGAATTCGCGCGAGATTGAAATCAGTCTGGATTTTCTTGATGCCGGGCGTGAATATTCATTGCGTTCCCTTGAGGATTCCCCGGATTCTGATCTCAGTCCGGAAAAGTATGTCATCTCTGAAAACACCGTGGCCAATGGAGACACACTCGCCGTTCCGCTTGCTCCGGGAGGCGGTGCCTGTTATGTTATGGCTCCTATTCGATGATTTTTGTTATTTTTGGTAAGCGTTAAAAAATAAGTTGAACTAAATTTGTGTCAGATTTAGTTCAAGTTATTTTTCAATGATCACTTGATGTCTGCATTAAAATTTTGAATGATATGAAAAGGTTTCTTATTGTGATGGCGGCGGTGTTGCTGACTGCTTTGTCCGTGTCTGCGAAAGTCTCTCTTCCATCGCTCGTCGGTGACAACATGGTTCTTCAGCGCAACACTTCCGTGAATGTCTGGGGAAAGGCCAAGGCCGGGGCAAAGGTCTCAGTGTCTGTGTCATGGAGCAAGGAAAGGTATCGTACCAAAGCTGATCCGGACGGGAATTGGCGTGTCAGGGTAGCGACCGCTGACGCCGGCGGCCCTCACACCATGACCATCTCCGACGGCGAGCCGGTCACCGTCCGGGGGATCATGCTCGGCGAGGTTTGGCTTTGCTGTGGGCAGTCCAACATGGAGATGCCGCTTTGCGGTTTCATGATGCAGCCGGTCGAAAATTATCCCGAGTACCTGATGGATGTTCCTACCGAGGCCTCCTTGATCAGGTTTTTCCAGGTTCCCCGGGTTCCGGCTGACGAACCGGCGGACACCTGCGGAGGAGAATGGCTTTTGCCTACCATGAGGAACGCGAGTCAGTTCAGCGCCTGCGGTTATTTCTTCGGCAGGGCGTTGTCCAAGGCTCTCGTAGGTGTGCCGGTGGGTCTGATCTCCTCGAACTGGGGAGGCACACGCATCGAATGCTGGATGAGCGATGAGGCAATCCTCTCCACCGAGGGGATCAACCATGAGTTCGCCCTCTCCGGAGAAGGGGTCACCAGTGAGCCCCACAGGCTGTTCAACTCGATGATCTGGCCTCTGCGCCATTACACGGCCAAGGGATGGATCTGGTACCAAGGGGAGTCGAACAGGATCAACTGGTTTGACTATAGGAATCTTATGGTTTCCATGGTTGACTTGTGGAGGAATATCTGGGAGGATGAGGGAATGCCGTTCTATTTCGTTCAGCTTGCCCCTTACCCCTACAACGGCGAGGGACTGCGCTCTCTGCCTCTGGTCGTGGAGGCACAGTACCAGGCAATGGCTCAAATCCCTCATAGCGGCATTGCCGCAACGACAGACATCGGCAGCCGTACTTGCATACATCCTCGGAAGAAGATGGAGGTGGGCACCAGGCTTGCATGGCTCGCGCTCCGTAACGACTATGGTGTCGATGGAGTGCCGCTTCCTGCTCCGACCTACAAGTCGATGGAGAAGGAGTACAACGATTACCACAAGTGCAACCAGCTTGTCCTGAGTTTCAACAATCTTTCCGGACAGAATGAGTTCAATGAGTCCGACAGCATTCTCGGTTTCGCCTCGGACGGCTACTACACTCCGGGAGGCTTTGAGATCGCCGGGGCGGACAAGGTCTGGCATAAGGCCAAAGTCAACTTCCGCTGGTGGCAGAATAAGATTGAAGTCTGGTCGGAAGATGTCCCCGAGCCTGTAGCCGCTCGCTATGCTTTCAGAAACTATCCCGAGGACGCAAACGTGATGACAACCTCCGGTCAGCCTTTCGCTCCGTTCAGAACGGATGACTGGGAAGTCAAAGATGTGGGAATAATAAAATAAAAACGTGATGAAAAGGATTCTGTGGGTCATTCTGGCACTGGTAACGAGCGCCAATGCGGCATATTCGCAGACGTGCTGGACAATCGGAACGGACGGTTCTATAGAGCTGAATCCCGAAAGGATCGTCCTGCCATATTCCGACCACATCGAGATGAGCGGGGAACAGGTTTCCTGCGTCCTTCGATGGATGGTTGACGAAAAAGGCCTGTTCGGCCAGGAAAGATCGTTGGTTTTCCCGATGCTTCGCCGTGTCCCTAATGACACGCACGCCAGCCTGCTTTACAGGATGGGTACGGACGTCATGTCGCTGGTCGGGATCAACTCCCTTGTGCCGAAACAGCTGTCGACAAAAAAAGTGTCCATTGACGGAGGCCTGTCAGTGATCAGTGAATATGGTGTCGGCAAGGCGAATGTCGGAGGAGCCAGAGGAGACAATCCGAAGCCGGTCGCCGAAGTCAGGACAACGGTGTTTCCAAGCAAGGTCCATCCGATGCTCTGCGAGATCTACAGCATAAGGAATATCTCCGCCAGTCCGCTGGTGCTTAATGTCCCGAAGTTCAGCCAGGAGGCGAAGACCCTGGCCGACAAGGGAGTGGACGGCAGCTATGTGATCCGGGCAGACATATTTGGAAGTGGAACCTATGTTCTTGAGCCTTGGCAGGAGATCGGATTTCAAGTGGCTTTCCAAGCCTACCGGGAAAAAGGAGGAAGCATGATTGTTCCGGACTTTGATGCGGAATATTCCGCCAGGATGTCCTTCATCCGCGACGCCATCGATTCGTCCCTGATTCTGGAAACACCTGACACTGTGATCAACACAGAGTTTAGATTCGCCAAGATCAGAGCCTCGGAAAGCATTTACAGGACAAAGGGAGGCCTTATGCACGGTCCCGGCGGAGAGTCCTACTATGCCGCGCTTTGGTGCAATGACGAATGTGAATATGTCAATCCGTTCTATCCTTTCCTTGGCTATGCGGTCGGCAACGAATCTGCGTTCAACTGTTACCGGCTTTATTCAGGATTCATGAATGATGATTTCAAACCGGTTCCAAGCTCGATAATTGCCGAGGGAACGGACATCTGGGACGGAGCAGGTGACAGGGGGGATGCGGCCATGATAGCGCATGGGCTGTCAAGGTATCTTCTGGCGAGAGGAGACAAGAACGAGGCGGAGCAGCTCTGGCCGTTCTTGAAATGGTGCCTGGAGTATTGCCACCGGAAACTCAACGCTGCCGGAGTTCCGGAATCAGACTCGGATGAGCTTGAGGGCCGCTTCCCTGCCGGAGACGCCAATCTTTCGACGGCCTGCCTCTACTACGACGGGCTGGTGTCCGCCGCATACCTTGCCCCTTTGCTGGGGGAGACTTCCTCCGTGACAAGGCTGTACCGAAAGCGGGCGACGCGATTGCGAGAATCAATAGGTCGCTATTTCTCGGCCAACGTAAGCGGCTATGAGACATACCGTTACTACGAAGGAAACGACTTGCTGAGGTCCTGGATTTGTCTGCCATTGTGTTTCGGGATTGACGACAGGGCTGAAGGCACGCTTGCCGCTTTGTTCTCATCCGAGATGATGACGGAGGATGGCATTCTTACCCAGCAGGGCAGTTCCACATTCTGGGACAGGTCAACGCTCTATGCGCTTAGAGGGGCTTTCGCCGCTGGTCATGCGGATGCGGCTCTCTCGCAACTCCACAATTATTCGGAGCGCCGCCTTCTCGGAACCCACGTCCCGTATCCGGTCGAGGCCTACCCTGAAGGGTCGCAGCGGCATCTGTCGGGGGAGAGCGCACTCTATTGCAGGGTTATCACCGAAGGTCTTTTCGGAATAAGGCCTTCCGGATTCGACTCATTCAATCTTAAGATCCGGATGCCGTCCGATTGGGATGAGATGGCGTTGAATCACGTAAAAGCATTCGGTAAAGACTTCGACATCAAGGTTAAAAGGCTTGATGGACAGAGACTCAGGATCGGAATCAGTTGTGATGGAAGACTCCGTGAGTATTCAGTAAAATCAGGAAAGGAAATCAAGAATATATCGCTTAGGTAATGACACAAAGAATTCAAATAATGATGGCGGCGTTTGTTTGCCTCGCCGCGTCATGCTCTATGGAGCCGGCAGGCAAGACAGTCTTTCTCAAGGATTATCTGACGGAGGAGATGGTTCAGAACGATGTGGAGCCGGCCATAAGAAAGGCCTTGGAGGATTGTCTGAAAAGCAAAGGAAGCACCCTTGTGCTGCCTGGAGGCACTCTTTCTGTCAAACCGGACTACTGCTATGGCAAGTTTCAGAAAATCAGCAACAACGACCCGAGTGACAAGCGAATAGCATTTGACATCGTCGGAGCCGACGGCCTTAAAATTGAAGGCAACGGCACGACATTGCTGTTCACCGGATTCATCTCGCCGTTCAATGTCGAGGATTCCAGAAATGTGTCGGTCAGCGGTCTTGACATTGATTACACAAGAACATTCCATTCCGAAGGTCTGATAACGGGTTCGGGCAAGGATTGGGTCAAGGTCAAGTTCCCGGATGACTATAGGATAAGCCTTGAGAGCGGGATCATCGTGTTTAGGGATGAGTTCCGCAATAAGTACCCTTATGGCAATCTTCTGGAGTTTGACACGGAGAAAAAAGAAGTCGCTCATTATGTCAGGGACTATTGGGTGTGGGGTCCGGGACTTCAGGCCGAGGCTCTTCCTGACGGAGACTACAAAGTTTATGAGAAAGACATCAGGGTAACCACGGGCAACACCCTCGTTTTCGGCGCCGCGGCCAGACTGAACCCCGCGTTCACGCTTGAAAGATGCGACGGGTTCACCTTGAAGGATGTGAACATCTGGCACTGCGGAGGAATGGGCGTTATTGCCCAAAGATCCAAGGATCTTGAACTCAACAATGTCAATGTCGTTCCATCTCCTGGCAAGGGCAGGATGATAAGCATCACAGCCGACGCAACCCATTTCGTGAACTGCAAGGGCTTCATCAGAATGATCGGATGCACGTTCATGAACCAGAAGGACGATGCCACCAACATTCATGGATGGTATGCGGTGGCTCGTCGGAAAGTCTCGGACAACCAGTTGCTTCTGTGGTCGAACTATGGGAAGGATTTCGCCGAGGTTGGAATGGATATGGAGTTTGTCAGCCACAACACGATGATGACGTACGACACATTGAAAGTCAAGGAGGTCTATAAGTTCAACGATGACTATTCCGTCGTGACTTTCGAGGAGCCGATACCGGAGGGGTTTGAGGAGAGGGATGTGCTTGCCGACGCGTCTGTGAAGCCTGAGGTGCTGATCAAAGGCTGTTCTTTCGGCAACAACAGGGCAAGAGGTCTTCTGATCGGATCAAAAGGCAAGGTCGTCATTGAAGACAACTATTTCCATGTTCCCGGTGCCGCGATCCTTTTCGAGGGCGACGGCAATTACTGGTACGAGCAGTCAGGTGTCAAGGATGTGACCATCAGAGGCAATGTCTTCGAGAACTGTCTTCATGGCTGCAAGGGATGGGGGAGCGCCTGCATCGCGGTAGGCAGCGGAATCCCGCAAAAGGAAGCAAGCCGCTACCATAGCAACATCACGATTGAGGACAACACCTTCAAGACCTTTGATCCAAGAATATTGAACCTCTACTGCGTGGACGGTGTCACCTACAGGGACAACAAGGTGACTCTCAACAAGGATTATGAATATGATCCGCAAGGTGAGCCTTTCACGTTCGAAAACTGCGACAATGTCAGTGTCGATGCGAAGTGACAATCGTGGCAGATAACTCCTTTATAATCAAGGAAAAACGCTATGTCCTGGTGCGATGTCTCCCACTAGGACATAGTTTATTATCTTGATATTCAGTAATTTAGATGCCACGCTTTTTTCCCTATTTCTCGCCGGTGTACATCCTGCAGATGCCGAGGGTGAAGGCTTTGTGGGTGACGGCGCGGAAGCCGGCCTCACGCATCGTAGCCATGAACGCCTTTTTGCCGGGGAAGGCGGCCACAGAGGCGGGGAGGTAGGCGTAGGCGGCCTTGTCACCGGAGACCTTGCCGCCGACCTTCGGGAGGATGTGCAGGAAATAGAGGTCGTAGAACCAGCGGATTATCTTGTTCTCTGGGCGGGAGAGCTCAAGGATCACGAGGCGGCCGCCGGGTTTGAGGACGCGCAGCATCTCCCTTAGGCCTTTCTCTCTATTCTCGAAGTTCCTGATTCCGAAGGCTATGGTGACCCGGTCGAAGGTGTTGTCCGGGAACCGCAGGTTCTCGCCGTCTCCTTCCTCGATGCTTATCATCTCAGTCAGGCCGGCTTTGCCGACCTTCTCGCGCATCACCGCCAGCATACCCTCCGACAGATCCACGCCGGTCACGTGTCCCTTGGTCATTAAGTCCGATCTCCCGGAATCTCCGGTCACAAAACCTGTCGATGTGACCTGTGTCTCGACTGGTGCTTTGGCTGGAGCCTCGACTGGTGCTTTGACTGAAGCCTTAACATGTGCTTCAATAGGAGTCACGACTCGTTTGTGAGACCTGCTCAAGGCTTTGGCGATGGCGATCGAGAAATCGCCCGTTCCGCAGGCCAGATCCAGGACACGGGCCGGAGCCGGAGCGTCCACGATCTGTTTCAGGGCCTTCTTTCTCCAGATTTTGTCCACGTCCAGCGAAAGTATGTGATTCAGAGAGTCATAGTCGCCAGCGATGCTGTCGAACATATTCTTAACCTTTGACTTTGTCGGCATATTCCTAGAAAATCAGAAATCCCGCTCCGGCGAGGATGGAGAGGAAGAATGTTGAGATCACGAGCATCGGCAGCATCGGGTCGAGAGCACGCTCGCTCCGGGTCCATACACCTTGCAAGTGCTTGATGTACAATGGAAGAGTGATGATGAATATGTAATGTCCCGGCGCGAAATCATAGACCGCGCAAAACACCAGTATCAAGGCCCAGCCCAATGTGACCAGGATGGTCTGGTATATTCTCGCCCCCTTCATCCCGAGCTTGATGGCCACGGTCACGCGGTTCACCGCATCCGTCTTCATGTCTCTTATGTTGTTGACATTCAGCACACCGACACTGAAGCATCCGATGGCAGAGGCCGGCAGAAGCATAATCAGTGGCGGCAGTTCCCGAGCCGCGACATAATACCCGCCAAGCACCGACACAAGGCCGAAGAATATGAACACGGACACGTCGCCCAGCCCTCTGTACCCATAAGGATTCTTGCCCAAAGTGTACTTCATCGCACCCACGATAGCCGCCGCGCCAAGCGCTTCCAGACAGATAGACTCTGTCTTGAATAGGCTTCCGAAGGAGACCTGGATCATAGCCAGGCCGGAGATGACGCAAAGCCCGATGAACATCAGGATGAGTTTTTTGATGTCTCCGATGGTCATGTCTCCGCTGCCGAGTGCGTACTTAGGTCCCTGCCTGTCAGCCGAGTCTGTGCCGCTCAAGGTGTCGCCGAGCTCATTGGACAGATTTGAGAGGATTTGGAGGCAAACCGTTGTCAGGAAGATCAGCGCGGCTGTCCACGGACTGACATCTGCCTTGTCTGCCGCGAGCGTCACCCCGAGGATCACTCCGGCCAAGGACAGCGGAAGAGTCCTCAGCCTCATCGATTTTATGCTGGCTTTCAACTTCATATTAAATAATTATTTGATTCTGTATAACAAAGGTACTCATATTCTCGAAAATATTCATAACTTTACATTTGTTGCGGAAAAGCGGCTCGCTTGTGTGGTGTCGCTTCGAGGCGGGAAAGGTTGAACATTAATATTCATGAATATGAGACGTAAATCATTCATTCTGGCAGCCGTGGCTGCTTTTGCCGCTGTCGCGTGCGGCCCTAAGGTTTCTGACAAGACAGCCATCGAAGGCACTTTCGAGGCTGGTGCTCCCGATTCGGTTACTTTTGTGATTCCGGACCTGCTGGTTGAAACGACCGTCCCTGTGACTGACGGAAAGTTTACCGCTGAACTTCCGGCTTCTAAGACGGCAATGGCCAGATTGACGGGCGTTGGTTCCAGAGTGGCGTTCATTCCTGATGGTACTCCTCTGACTTTCACCGTCAAAGAGGACGGCACTGTTGAGATTTCCTCCAAGGCACCGTCTGTCTCTATTCAGGAGAAGTACAAAGCCTACGCTGACGCGAGGGCTCAGTTCGAGAAGGATGCCAGAGCCAGACTTGAGGAACTTGGCGACGAGGCCGAGGATTCCGTCAAGGAACAGGTTTATAATGACTATGAGGCTGCCGTAAAGGAATGCAATGACAAGGCTTTCGATGCCAATAAGGACAACATCATTGGAGCTATGGTGCTCAGTACCCTTCAGTACGACCTTACTCCGGCTCAGGTGGACTCGATGCTTAACCTGCTCGATCCATCCCTTTCCGAGAGTTCTGTGGTGTCAATGATGAAGAAAGCTATCGATGCAAAAAAGGCAACCGCCGAGGGGGCGATGTTCACCGACTTCGACATCGACGGCGTTAAGCTTTCCGACTATGTAGGTAAGGGCAAGTACGTCCTCGTTGACTTCTGGGCATCTTGGTGCGGCCCTTGCAAGAGGGAGATCCCTAACATCAAGAAGGTCTATGACAAGTACGTCGGTGACGATTTCGATGTGCTCAGCGTCGCTGTTTGGGATCAGCCTCAGGCATCCGTGGACACCGCCAAGGCTTATGGCGTGAACTGGAACGAGATCATCAACGCGCAGGCTGTTCCTACCGATCTCTACGGCATCCAGGGCATTCCTCACATCATCCTTTTCGGACCTGACGGAACCATCGTCAAGAGGGATCTCTGCGGTGAAGGCATTGAGGAGGAGGTCGCCAAGTACGTGACCGCCAAGAAGTAATATTCAAACGCTTTGAGCGGGAAAAATCTTACAGTCAGGGAGAAAATCGCCCTGTTTCCACATTCCCCGGGGGTCTATCGTTACTACGATGCCTCGGGGAAGGTGATTTATGTGGGCAAGGCCAAGGATCTGCACAAGAGGGTGGCGCAGTACTTCGTGCCTCCGGAGAGGTTGAACGTGAAGACCAGGATTCTGGTCTCGAAGATCGCCGACGCGCAGTTCTCCGTTGTGGACTCCGAGGCCGACGCGCTGCTGCTGGAGAACAATCTCATCAAGCAGTACAAGCCTCGCTACAACATCCTGCTGAAGGACTCCAAGACCTATCCGTGGATCGTCATCACGAACGACGACTTCCCGAAGGTCTTTCTCACCCGCCGCGTGGACAGGAAGAACGGAACCTATTTCGGGCCGTACAGTTCGGTCTCGCACGCCAACTACCTTCTGGAGTTCTTCCGGAAAAACTACCCGCTGCGCTCCTGCAACCTGAAAATCACCGGCGACGCGATACTTCGGGGCAAATTCCGCCCGTGCCTTGACTTCCACATCGGCCGCTGCAAAGGCTGCTGTGTGGGCGCGGTCAGCAAGGAGGAATATTCATCCTACATCATCGAGATCACCCGTCTGCTGAAAGGCGGCGTGAACGAGATAATCCGTGAATATGAGGCCGGGATGAAGCGTGCGGCCGCGGAGCTCCGTTTCGAGGAGGCGCAGGTCTGCAAGAACCGTATCGAGTCTCTGAAGAAACATTATTCACATTCGATAATCTCCTCTGCCGCAGATACTTCCTGTGATGTGTTCTCTCTGGTTTTCGATGGCCAGGAGGCTTTCGGAAACTTCCTGCGTGTTCGTGGCGGATCTGTCATCCAGTCGTTGAACCTGGGCTTCAAGATGAACATCGAGGAGGAGCAGGCATCTGTACTCAGCACGTTCATCGCCGAGATCGAATCCAAGTTCGGTGCATTGGCGAAAGAGGTCATCGTGCCGTTCAAGCCGGATGTGGAGATAGACGGCATCGACTTCCGCATCCCGGCGCGCGGCGACAAACTTTCCCTTCTCGAACTGAGCGTCAAGAATGCCAAGGAATATCTTTTCAACTCCATCAAGCAGAGGGAGCACACCGATCCTGACGAATATCGCAGGATGGTTCTTGAGGACTTGCGCAAGGCCTTGGGAATGAAGGAGCTTCCGACCCACATCGAGTGCTTCGACAACTCCAACATCCAGGGAACCAATCCGGTGGCTTCCTGTGTGGTTTTCCGTGACGGAGTGCCGTCCAAGAAGGATTACCGTAAGTTCAAGATCAAGACGGTCATCGGGGCGAATGATTTCGCTTCGATGAAGGAGGTGGTCAACCGCCGTTACTCCCGTATGCTCGTGGAGGCTCCGGACGACCTGCCGCAGCTGGTGGTGATCGATGGCGGAGAAGGCCAGCTGGAGTTCGCCCGCCAGGCTCTCGCCGAATTGGGCTTGATGGACAGACTGATGGTCATCGGCCTTGCCAAGCGTATGGAACTTGTGATCAGGGTGAACGACCCTTACCCTTTGTTCTTGGACCGTAACTCCCGGGCGCTGAAAGTCCTGATGCAGATTCGTGATGAGGCTCACCGCTTCGGCATCACCTTCCACCGCAGCCTCAGGTGCAAAGCCCAGATCCAGAGTGCTTTAAGGGATATCAAAGGTGTCGGTGAGCAGACCGAGAAACGCCTTCTTATGCACTACGGCTCAGTCGCCCGCATCGCAGCCGCTCCCCTCGAAGACCTCTCCAAACTCGTTTCCCCGGCCCTCGCCGCCGAGATTCTCAAGGCACTTGACCAGTCTTGACCCAATACATTGAACCGTCTGCGACACACGCGTGATCTTCGCGCGTGATTCTCCCCCTTCTTGCACACCACCTTGCTCCTTTGTGAACACCTTGTATTTGCCTGAAAAAGGTTGACTCACAAAAAGAGTCAATCATTATGACACCACACACAGAATTTCAAAAGAAGTACTATCAACA
>JABLTL010068131.1_pt1 | contig 30206 bp, 32 predicted proteins | sample 7160151 | NCBI WGS metagenome assembly JABLTL01 (sample SAMN14651223, study PRJNA627086) | human gut metagenome | isolation source: feces | host: Homo sapiens
CGTTTATCATTGAGGACAATCTGAAGATGTTCTATTACCGTGGATTGAAGGAATGGGACAACGAAAAAGGCTATCTGACAGATACCTGCCTGACAGCACAGGATAAGTATAAAGCGTATTTGGATTATTTTAGGATTGGGTATTAAGCAAGCCGGTTTCCAAAGTATCAGACGCTTGATCCAAAGTGTCATTTTGAAACTTTGGAAGCGAGTTTTTTAAAATGCAAGTTCCGATAATTTCAGATTATGAGAAGCTCCACTATAACAGCCACGGAAGGAGAATATGAACATGAGCACTGTTCTACCGAAAAACGCAATGTCTGAAGAAGATATTAAATTACAGTATATTTCCCCTGCTGTTATTTCTATTCCAAATATAGATACTCAATTAGATATCATTGAGAAAGTGGATAGAATTAGGCTTTTAGAGGAAAAAATAGCCGGCGCAAAATTTCAAATGGAAGAATTTGAAAAAGCATATTGCAGAATGTTTTTTGAAGGTATCGGATCAAGAGTATGTAGGATAAATCAGAAGAAAGAGAGGGTTAAAATGGAATTAATTAGAGGTGTAATCAAAGAAGATTATTTGGAATATGTCATTTATTTCATTGAAGACCTTTCTACTGAGTTGAAACAAGAGATTCGCAATAGGTTGGTAGCGGTTTGCCACGGTGCAGATCAGGCTCAATCACCGCTCAAAATATACTCTTACAAAGAAACGGTGAAAGAGTTTGTAAAGAGGTACAAAACCAATAAAGATGCTTCCGAAGATCGTAAAAAGGGTATGATTGGAGAGTTGCTTGTACATGTCGTTTTGGAACTTGAAGGACGATTTGCAACGGCATCGCCATTTTTCAATATGGAGGAGCGCAGTTTTAAAAAAGGGTATGATGTTGCTCTGTTTGAAACTGAAACCAATGAATTGTGGATAGCAGAGGTTAAATCCGGAGCAATTCAAAAAGGACAGAAAAATGCATCATCTGCTGCGGTTAGACTGATTAATACTGCAAAAAACGATCTAAAAACACGGTTGAATGATTCTAATACCAGTCTATGGTTGAATGCGTTGAATGCTGCCAAAGTCTCTATGCGTGATAGCAGCCACCAAAAAGATGCGGTAATGAAGATTTTGGGTCAATGTGCAGAGGATGCAGTGGATGGCAATAATTCGAGTGGTTCATTTAATGTTGTTCTATCAGCGACCCTTTTCCATCCCATGTCTGAACATATGGAAGCAGTAAAGGTTGGGCAAAAATATACAAAGGTTGTCAAAGAAGGACTCTTCAAGAAAGTGTTTATTATGGCAATTCAAAAAGAGACTTTTGATGCCGTTTATGATTTCTTGGAAAGTGAGGCAAATGATGAAGTATGATTTAACTCTTGCGAAAATTAAAAATACTGATTTTGCTTCGCTGTATGATCGCTTTATTATCGGTGAAAAATTAAGCAAAAAGCAGTATGAAATTCTGTTGGCAATCGCCATTTGTTTTACAAATGCAGATGACATCAATGTACAGCAATTAGGTTATCGTATCGTGGTTGAATATTGCAATCAGACTAACGATTATATCCCTCTTTATGAAATTGCTGTCAATAAAGGACTATATCCTGTTAGCAAATTTATTGAGAAGCATTACATTGATGATTCAAAAAGGAATTTTTTCACCGAATGGAACGATGCTTTTATGGAGCAGTATGTATCCGGTGAGGTATGCAGAAGCGAAGAACAAAATTCACTGGTCCATTTTTTCGATAGTAGGAAGGATGATACAGTTTCCATTATTGCACCTACCTCATATGGAAAATCTGAACTTATCTTATCAGCAGTAAAAGAATATGCAGGTAGAAAAATCTGTATATTAACATCCACCAAAGCGCTTCTTATACAAACAAAGAAAAGAATACAGCAAATTAGTAAGGGCATATTTCCTAAAATTGTGGTTCATCCAGAGATGTACAACCCCAATGATTCTTCTTGTCTTGCCGTATTGACTCAAGAAAGACTATTAAGAATATTTAAGAAAGATCCCATGCTTTCCTTTGATTGCATTATTGTAGATGAAGCACATGAGATATTGGAGGATGACAGCAGAAGTCGAACATTGGCAAATGTTATTATTGTCGCACAGAAAAGGAATCCAGAGGTAGCATTCAAATTTTTGACACCGTTTCTCGATGATAGCACAAACCTTAAGACAAGATATACAACCTATGATATTGAAAGCTTTAAGGTTAGAGAGTACATAAAAACAGAAAAATATTATTTGTATGATCTAAGAAATCATACAGGGCTGAAACTATACGATCAATTTCTCAACGAATATCTTCCGATTTCAGATGATAGAAGCCTTGGTTTCGAGGAAGATGTTGTTAAAGCATATAGTGCAGGAAAAAATATAATTTATTTGAACAAGCCGACGGATATTGAAAAATTTGCTTTAGCTTTAGCAGATGTATTGCCTGAAGTTGATTCAGAACTGATACAAAATGCGTGTGATAATATTTCGGAATACTTGCAACCACAATATAATTTGCTGACATGCTTACGTAGAGGAATTATCTATCATCATGGTAGCGTGCCAGATGTGATAAGAATCTACATAGAAGATCTTTACAAAAAAGAGGATGCTGTAAAATATGTCATTACCAGTTCTACACTGCTGTCGGGTGTGAATCTCCCTGCCGAGAGAATGTTTATTCTGGATAATAAACGAGGTAAATCTAATCTGAGCCATGATTCATTCAAGAATCTTGTTGGGCGTGTATGCAGATTTAGCGAAATTTTCAATGATGAAACCGGGAAATTACATCGTCTGGAACCACAGATATATCTTGTGTTTGGAAACTTTTTTGCACAAAATGCCAATTGTGAAAGCTTTTTGCGTAAAGTTGCAAAAGTAGGACAAAACTATAAAGATACAGTTGATAATGTTCTACTTAGTGAAGCAAAGATTACAGCTGATAATGAAGAAAAAATACGCCATGCATCAGAATTCATAGAGAATTATGAAAATGGTGTAGTTGAAAATTATCAAGAGCGATATACAAGCACCGTTTCCGGAAAAGCCTGTATTATGAACGGTATAACCGAATTTGATGTTTTTGCACATGAAGTAACCATCCAGCAACAAGTGGATGAGTATCAGAGTAGGAATTTAAAAATTAGCGATTCAAATACACTGTTAGAGGCAATCAACGAACTATTTATTCAGCATCTTCCTGACAACGGAACAGAAAGTCTTAAGCGTCTTGAGAATAAGGAGGCCCGGAACTTCTATTCCATGATGTTTGAATGGCGTGTTAAAAATAAGTCTTACACTGAAATGATTAGCTTATTTGTAGGTTACTGGCACAAGTTGTATGAAAAAAACAGGAATGTTATGGTGTATGTCGGAAAATGGGGCGACATTAAACGTCCAGGCAGCAACGTTACACGATATACTAAATTTGTCGGAAAAAATCGTACACAAGTAGTTAATCTGGCAATTGTTCGTATAAAAGAGGAACAAGATTTTATTGATAATACTTTAATCAAATATGTTGAGGTTCTCCATGATATTGATTTAATAGAAGATGGGTTTTATTCTCAGATTAAATATGGCACAGATGACGAACGCGTAATTTGTTTGATAAAGAATGGATTGTCATTGAGTTCTGCCATGTTGTTAATGAAAAAATACGGAGATCATCTTCAAATTGACGTTCCAGCAAGTACAGTAGTATATGGTGAGAATCTCATAGCAGAAATGATGAAAGCAGAAGAAAATCAAATTCAGATATACGAAATTCAAAGCTGTATGTAGAGCAAATGAATTGATATGGAAAGAAGAACATTCATTGTTACCACAGTAATGGTTGCGATAAGTGTTCTTTTTTATTGCTTTATTTTCTTTGTCAACCCTATCACACACGGCGAGAATCCACCGCCCGAGGTTATAAACTTGCAAAAGAATAAATGCTAGAATTGCGCAAATTCCGAACGTTGAGCCCCATGCTTACGGAAAAATAGATCCGTCACCACGGAGGTTTTGAGACATTGTAGCATTCTGCACAGTACTCACTCCAAAGGAGAGTGAGATTCACACCTTTCCTCGCAAGTTCTGTATGCATGTAAGCATAGTCAGGTTCCTTGTGAGGTAAGGCGGCACCATACAGATACGGATGGAACAGTTTGGCGATATCCCGCTGTGTGTACCCAAGGTCTAATAACCTTAGGATTTTTCGATAATTCACCATAATTATCGACCTCCTTGATGATAGTCCCACAGGTGTGTGCCAATATCATTATAGAAGATTTGAAATGTTGAATGGACCTCCGTCCGTGAATGTGGGAAATAATTGCCGTGATAGTGGCTCAAAAGCTCTGTGAATATGGGTCTCTGACACCGGAATATACAGCAGATATGAAAATAAAAAACTCTTCCTGTCCTGGATGAAGATTTCAAGCGGATCAGAAGTTTTGATTCAGATTACATCATTAAAAAAAGAGGGGGATTCCGTAATGGGATCGTTTACACCCAGAACTAGGAGGAGGCACTGCATGTATTTCTGTTTGATGGGAGGCTTCCATGCAGCAACAATGCCGCAGAAAGGAGCTTCAAGCGTGTAATTCTTTTTTTGGGATGAAAAGGGTGGTTTAAGCAGGGTGCTTTCACCTCTTTCATCCTTATCTTCTGAAATTATCGTTTTGAGATGAAAAATCATCTTTTATTTTCCAAAATCTCATCTCTAAATCCAATCATAGTATTGGGTTGATTTACCCGAGGCACGCATTTGTTGGCAGGTGACATTGAAAACCACAAACATCTATGCTATCATGGACTCTAATAGTACAGATTGAATACTGAAAGGAAATTTTGACATAATGAATGGGTTGACACAGGAAATTTATGAACAGATCTATAATGTGTTTGATGGTTTGGAGTCAAATAGTTTTGAAACTTTAGGGAAGCCAGAGGTCTGCATGTTTGAGAAACCACTGATCGGAGTTGCTGCCGGTGATGATCCCTATTATGATTTTTTGAAGGAGCATATTGGGGAATTTCATTGGTTGCCGGCGGAGGTTTTTGCACTAAAATATGGTCAGGGAACAGATCCTTCTTCTCTTCGTGTGATTTGTATGATATTCCCACAAACAGAAGAGACAAAAAATATGCAGAATCATGCGAAGGTCTTCCCATGCGATAACTGGGTGGTTTCACGGGGAGAATGGGAACCTATGATGGATGAATTTTCGGGGAAACTGGAAGGAAAACTGGATGAAATGGGGATAAGATCGGTATCGCTTGATCTCAGAAAAGAGTTCGGTCTTGAACATTCGGAAAATCTGGGGATTGCATCAAAGTGGTCGCACAGGCATACTGCTTATGCTGCCGGACTGGGTACATTCGGGCTTAATGACGGGTTTATTTCGGAGCGAGGGATTGCAATCAGAATCAGCTCTATTATAGTAGAAGCGGATATGGATGTTACTCCGCGCGGAGATCGGGGACCATATGACTGGTGCTTTTATTTTCAGAATGGGAGATGTGGCGCATGTATAAAGAGATGCCCGGTAGATGCAATTTCAAAGGACGGCCATGATAAGCAAAGATGCCTTGATTATGAAGATGAATCAGTGGCAAAATACTGGCCGTCGCATATTGATAAAAAGAATTACATTTTCGGCTGCGGGATATGCCAGTCCAAGATACCGTGTCGTGATCGGAGACCATAGCCTTTTGGTGTTTTAAAATGGTCGACTTCAATGTGCCATGGTTTGACGATTATGTTTCAGATCAGAAATTTATAAAAAATAACAGTTCTATCTTGAAAAATTGAAATTCTCGTGTATAATAAAAAAATAGCAGTGCTATTATTTTGAGAAGAGAGGTGTAAGAAGTTGCAAAAAGGTGAAGCGACAAAGCAACATCTGCTGGAATTAGCAAAAGCAGAATTTTTGAAAAAAGGATATAGCGAAGCATCAGTTCGTAATATTGCAAAAACCGCAGGATTGACAACAGGGGCAGTATTTCGCTATTTTCCAGATAAGGTCGCGCTCTTTGATGCACTTGTATCAGATGCAGCTGATACTCTTATGAATCAGTTCAAGGCCGCACAAGATGCACATTTCGATTTGATCCCAGAAGAAAAAACGACTGAAAGCTTAGATTTATCTACAGAGTATCTGAATCATTTTATCAATTATATTTATGATAATTTTGATGCTTTCAAGCTGGTGATCTGTTGCTCTGAAGGAACCAGATATGCAAACTATATTCATGATTTAGTAGAATTGGAAGTCTCTCAAACGGAAGTTTATTATGAGAAACTCCGCCAGCTTGGCAAGCTGGAAGGAAGCATAAGTCATGATTTGCACCATATGATTACCAGTGCTTATTTCACCGCAGTTTTTGAAACGGTAGCACATGATATGGACAGAGAACGGGCTATTGAGTATGTAAACGAGCTTGCTGCATTTTTTAACCATGGCTGGAACGGTCTGTTAAGGCTCGTTTGAGCCTTAATTTTAAGGGCATGGGTTAGCGCAATCTAACTAAATTGCAGAGAGGTTATCTTTATAAGAAAGGAGTTACAAATGGAACACACAAAAAACAACACCTTTAGCTGGATCCTGAAGTTTGCAGCACAATGCAAAGGGAAAATGATAGCTTCTGTTGTACTGGCGATACTCGGTTCTATTTGCGGTGTTGTTCCGTATTTAGCTGTTACGCAAATCGTGATCTGGATTTATGGGCAAAATCACGATCTTGTTTCTATCGCTGAATGGGTGATTGTTGCTATATTAGGGTATTTGGGAAATGTTTGGCTGGGGACTGCTTCCACCATACTCAGTCATAAATCAGCTTTTACGATCTTAAAAAATATCCGTATCGGGTTGACGGAAAAATTGTCCCGTGTCCCGATGGGATATATTATGGACAAGTCTTCTGGGAAGTTCAAAACGTTGCTGGTGGATACAGTCGAAAAGCTGGAACTGCCATTGGCACATATGATCCCTGAATTGACAGCGAACGTCTTGATCCCAATATTCATGCTGGTATATCTTTTTGTTTTGGACTGGCGCATTGCTTTAATCTCTCTTGTGACGATTCCCATCGGATTCATGTGCTATATGGGAATGATGACAGATTACGAAAAGCGGTATAAGCGTGTGCTGACAGCAGGAAAAAATATGGATGCGTCTATTGTAGAGTACATAAACGGCATTGAAGTGATCAAGGCATTTAATCAGAGTACGGCTTCTTATGGGAAATATACGATCGCCGTGAAAGAGAATGAGGCAGCAAAGGCGACATGGTTCAAGCAAACGAACGGATTTTATGTGGCTGGAGTTTCCATCATGCCTTCCTGTTTGCTGGGGGTATTGCCATTAGGTTCTTATTTATATCTGAGCGGAAGCATTACAGCACCAACTCTTATAACGTGTATTATTTTGGCGTTGGGGCTTGTGAATCCTTTGATTCAGGCGCTGCAATATACAGATAGTCTTGCTATGGTAGATTCGACCGTGAAGGAGATAGCGATACTTTTGAATACAACAGAACTGAACCGCCCAAGTCGTCATGTGCAGCTTAAAAATCATCATATTTCCCTGAAAAATGTTTGTTTCGGCTATGGAGATGTAGAAGTACTGCACAATGTCAGTTTTGATGCAGTACCGAATGGAATTACTGCGATCGTTGGACCTTCGGGGTCGGGGAAGTCTACTGTTGCCCGTTTGATTGCTTCCTTTTGGGAAGCAGACAGTGGTGCGGTCCAGATAGGAGGCGTCGATGTAAGAAATCTTCCTCTTTCTCAGGTGATGGACATCGTAGCCTATGTGTCGCAGGATAATTTTCTGTTTCACCTGACTATAAAAGAAAACATCCGCATAGGAAAACCTGAGGCAACAGACGAAGAAATTGTAGCCGCAGCGAAGCAGGCAAGTTGTCATGAATTTATTTCTTCCTTGCCACATGGATATGACACATTGGTTGGAGATAGTGGGAGCAGTTTATCAGGCGGTGAAAGACAACGCATTGCAATCGCGAGAGCTGTTTTGAAGAACAGTCCTGTGGTGCTATTGGATGAGGCAACAGCTTTCACTGATCCTGAAAATGAAGCCGTTATCCAGGATTCTATTAATAAACTGGTACAGGGTAAAACTCTGATTGTGATCGCACACCGTCTTTCAACTATTACAGGTGCGGAAAAGATCCTGGTGATGGACCGAGGGTGTATAACAGAACAAGGAACACATCAAGAACTTTTACACTCTAGCGCACTTTACAGTGGATTATGGAAGTCACATATCAGTGCGAAAGACACGGGAGAGGAGGTGTTTGTATGATTCACCTGATTAGGCGCTTGTTAGATTTTTCGGGGAAAGAACGGAACGCTTTAATTGTTTCTTTTATTTTCAGTTTATTGAATGCGATTTTTGAAATGCTGCCTATTATAGCGATCCTGACTGTCCTGTCCGAGATGTTTTCAACAGTGGATGGCGGCTTGATGTCTGCTTCGACAGTATGGAAATCTTTTGTCATTATGCTAGCAAGCATTGCAGGACGTATCGTTTTTAGCAATCTATCCTGTATGAAACGGACAATAGGAAGTTTTTCTATGTGTGCAAATAAAAGACTGGAAATAGGTGAGCGTTTGAAACGCATTCCTATGGGTTATTTTAGCGACAATCGGCTTGGAGATATAGCGGCTGCCGTGACTACCACTCTGGAGGATATAGAAAACAACGCAGTTACAGTTTTGGAAAAAGTGGCCGGAGGATTTATTCATGCCATTGTTATTGGGATCTGGCTGCTGTCTTATGAGTGGCATATTGGCCTTCTATCGTTTATAGGGCTTGGCGTTTCTTTACTGATCTATGCAGGAATACAGAAAGCTGGAAAACGATTATCTCCAAAACGGCAGGAAGCCCAGGTTAACCTTGTGACCGGTGTTTTAGAATATGTGCAGGGTATGGGCGTTGTAAAAGCCTTTGGTTTGGGCGAAACTTCCGAAAAGGGCATGAATGCAGCCATAGAAGAAAGTGCCGATGCGAATATACGATTAGAACGCGTATTTTCTTCTTTAATAGGGATCTATCTGACTGTTTTTAAACTGGTGCGATCGTCCATCCTGATCGTTGCACCTTATCTGCTATTAGGAGGAGAGATTACATCGGTGAAGTGTCTGCTTCTGCTGGTATCAAGTTTTATGATTTATTCCGGTGTGGAGATGTTTGGCAGTATGGCTTCTATTGCCCGTGTGATCGAAGCTTCTCTGGACCGGTTGGATAATGTTTTGGACATGCCGGTTTTGGATGAACAGGGAACGGATATTATGCCAGAGCATTTTGACATTGAGCTTGAACATGTTTCGTTTTCTTATGGAGGGGAAAATGTGATTCGAGATGTAAGCGTTAAGATCCCAGAAGGGACAACTTGTGCACTCGTAGGGCCTTCCGGTTCCGGCAAGACGACCCTTGTCAGCCTTGTCGCACGTTTTTGGGATGTTCAGGAGGGAAACATCCGTATAGGAGGATATGATGTGAAAGAATATACCTGCGATAGTTTGCTGCGTAACTTTTCGATAGTGTTTCAAAATGTTTATCTTTTTGAGGATACTATTGAAAACAATATCAAATTTGGTGCTTCTGATGCTACACATGAGATGGTAGTGAAAGCGGCAAAAAAAGCTTGCTGTCATGATTTTATTTCAGAACTGCCGGAGGGATATCAAACACTTGTCGGCGAGGGTGGTGCATCCCTTTCAGGTGGTGAAAGGCAGCGAATTTCTATTGCCCGTGCGATCCTGAAAGACGCGCCTATCGTTATTTTGGATGAAGCAACTGCAAGTGTAGACCCGGAAAATGAGAGAGAACTTCAACAGGCGATCGCTGAATTGACAAAAGATAAGACCATTCTTATGATAGCTCATCGATTATCCACCATCCGGAATGCCGATCAGATTCTTGTGCTTGACAAGGGATGCATCGTCCAGCAAGGCACTCACCAGGCGCTTATGCAGCAAGAAGGCCTTTATCGTCGTTTCGTTGATATTAGGAATCAAGCCATTGGCTGGCAGATCAGTGTTGAACATTAAATGAAAAAGAAAGGGAAAATATTATGAGTCAGACAAAAAAGTGGACAGTAAAAGATGTAATTACAACAGTATTACTCTCGGTATTGTTGATCCTTATTCAACTTGTCGTTAATATGGTGTGCATGGTGAACGATTTTGTGAGCATGGTGCTGTCGGTCGGTTTCACTATGCTGTTGTGTGCGCCGATCTATTTCCTCATGGTCAGCCGTGTACGTCAACGAGGTGCTTCCTTCGTTTACATGACCATTTTGGGGATCGTTTTTCTCATTATGGGGAACTGGTATCTATTGCCCTATTATATGGTGATTGGTGCTATCTGCGAAGCTATTTTATGGAAAAACGGATGGGAATCTAAAAAGAAAATGACGGCTGCATGGACGATAGCCAGCTTACTGTATAATGGCGTCAACCTGCTGCCGCTCTGGTTTTTCTGGGATACTTATGAAGAATTTGCTGTTTCCAGTGGCATGGAACAGAGTTACATTGATTCTTTTGTACGGTATTATTCTTCTCCAGGATGGTTGATCTTCATTATTCTTTTTACAACTATCTGCGGTTTTATTGGGAGTTTGACAGGCGGACGGCTTATGGACAAGCATTTTAAGAAAGCTGGGGCGCTCTGATGCAGAGGAAGAACTTTGCGGTACCGGTTAAGTTGTGGGCATCAGGCTGTGCCATAGTCGGTATTTCTATGACATCCAATACAGTGCTGACCTGCATCCTGGCACTGACCGGATTTCTTTATCTTGCGGTTCAGCATAATTGGCGGGCACTGAAGTCTTTTGGCGTGTTTTATATTGCTATGGCGGTACTGCTGTATTTGATCCGGTATCAGGGTCTTCATATGGTTGTTTTTTCAGAGTTTTATGTGCTGATGTTCTGGAACCTGTTTGCCGTTTTTATTGTTGGCTGGGATTTGATCACGACACCCCCTGGAGAACTGTCAGCATTTATGTCTCGTATCCATATGCCGACTGCCGGTGTTTTGGGATTACTGGTTATGTTTCGTTTTTTCCCCACTATGAAAGCAGAGCTGAAAAGTGTATGGCTTTCTATGCGTAACAGGGGACTTGCAGCTCCGTGCCAACTCCTGTTACACCCTGTGGTTTCCTGCGAATATGTACTGGTTCCTCTGCTGCTGCGCTGCCTTCAAATTGCCGATCAGCTTTCTGTTTCTGCTGTGGCACGTGGTGCAGAAGCCCCGGGCAAACGGGGCAGCTATTATGAAAAAGATATGACTATCAAGGATTGGAGCTGCCTGATCCTGTGGAGTGTCGTGACTTTTCTGTTTTTGTGGATAGGAGGTGTACGTGCATGATACGGATGAAAGATGTTTCTTTCCGGTATTTAAACAGTACGGAAGGAGTATCCGGGATCGATCTTATGGTCAATGAGGGGGAGTGCGTAGTGTTTACCGGACCATCCGGCGGCGGAAAAACCACTCTCACACGACTTTTAAATGCCCTCGCTCCTTCTTATTACGCAGGAACACTGACTGGGACGATATCTATAAATGGAAAATCATTGACACAAATGCCGCAATATACAGTGGCAAGGCAGATCGGCAGTGTATTTCAAGATCCAAAGAGCCAGTTTTTCTCTTCGGAACTGGCCGGAGAAACGGCTTTTGCCTGTGAAAACTATGGATTCTCAGCAGAGGAGATACGTGACCGCACGGATGATGCGATCGTATCGTTCGACTTGAATGGATTCCGCTCACAAAATCTTGATGTGCTTTCCAGCGGAGAAAAGCAGAGAGTGGCGATTGCTTCGGTTTATGCACTTCGCCCCGATATTTATGTTTGTGACGAGCCTACATCAAATCTGGATAAAACCGGCTCTGAACAATTAGCCGCAGTATTCAAGCAGTTAAAAGCTGAAGGCCGTACCATTATTATTGCTGAACATCGGTTATCATGGCTTCATGGAATTGCAGACCGCTTTATTTATGTTCGGGATGGCAGAGTTTTGTGGGAACGAAATGCTGCCGAGATGGAGCAGCTATCACCAGAAGAAATAGAGAGATATGGGTTAAGAGAAATCACCGAAAACGGGGGCAGAACTATTCAGACCCCCACAAGGAATACAGATCAGTCCCCAGCATTGTGTGTAAAAAGCCTATCCTGCAGGAGAAGAAAAACTAAAATTTTTCGTGATATCAATTTTTCTGCTCCTGCAGGACAAATCACGGCGATCACCGGTCATAACGGCATTGGCAAAACGAGCCTTGCCCTGGTTTTGTCTGGTTTATGGAAAGAAGAAAGCGGACAAGTCGTGGTTGATGGTAGAGAATTGAGTGCTCGTGAGCGTCGGAAGCAAACCTGGTTTAGCTCCAACGATACGGGAACGCAGTTCTTTACGAACAGCGTTTCGGAGGAAGTACTGCTAAATATGAAACATTCAGAAGAACACCTGGAAAAAGCAAGAAGCCTTCTAAAGCGCTTAGGTCTGTATCGCTATAAAGATGTTCATCCGGCTTCTTTGTCTGGCGGTCAAAAGCAGCGGCTGGCGATTGCCTGCGGCATCCTTTCTGACAGAACGATACTCATTTTTGATGAGCCTACAAGCGGACTGGATGGCGGTAATATGAAGATAATTGCAGATGTGCTGCGAGAAGCCGCAGATCAAAAGAAAGTAGTTCTTGTTATTACGCATGATGATGAATTGATATGTCGTTGTGACAGCGAGATCTCCATAGACGATTGTGCTAATAAGAGAAAAATGTTTAATGCGATGCTTTAGAAGCATTTTCTGGCAAGGAAGAATAAGGTATTTACATAGAATCAATACATAAAAAAGTGCAGATGCACAAAAAATAGCAACAGACATTGAAACCAAAATAATTTGGTACTAAAATGTCGTTACTCAAATATGTGCAATGCACGAAATAATGGAATGATCATATCATTGAGATTGCCTTGAATGGTATTGAAAATGAGGAAGGCTTTGTAATCATGGGCATGAAATACTTTCTGCTCAATGCAGATAGTCTGAAGTTTTAGCACCAACGACTAGTGTAAACCTTCTCTTTTTTTACATAAAGCTGTAAGAAACATAACAAGGGCTGAGGAAGTAGTTCCTCAGCTTTTCCTTTTTTTGAAATTTTTATTGCATGACGGTTGATTTAGTGTATAATGAATATATCGAAAGCAAGTTGCTTCCGACAGAAAAGGAGCAGATATGAGAACGAAAGATCCTGAACTTATGAAACAGATCCTGGAGTATATCGAGGATTATTACATCGATCACAATGCTTCGCCGTCAACGACGCGGATAGCGGAGCAGATGGGGATCAGCAGAGGGACGGCACATAAATATCTTGTCGAGATGGATGAGCGGGGGATGCTTTCCTATCAGGGCAGGAATATCACGACAGCGAGGACGGAGAAAATGCATACATCGACTTTCAGGGCAGCAGTCGTGGGAGATATATCATGTGGTCTTCCCAATATTGCAGAAGAGCATATCGAGGAGTATGTATCCCTTCCGGAGTCTATGTTTGGAAGCGGCGAGTTCTATATACTTCGTGCGCATGGCGAATCTATGATCGAAGCAGGGATAGATCCCGGTGATCTGGTAGTGATCCGCAGGCAGGAGACTGCTGAGAACGGTCAGATCGCAGTTGTACTTGTCGATGAAGAAGCTACATTGAAGAGACTCTATGTAGAGGATAACAGAGTAAGACTGCATCCTGAAAACAGTGAAATGAAAGACATTTATGTGGACCACTGCATCATTCAGGGTGTTGCCGTAAAGGTGATAAAGGATATTCAATGATCACGGAGGTGAAGTAAGAATGGGAGAACCGATGTACTACAATGGGAAGTTCGTACCTTTTTTAGATGGATTCGTATCGTATAAAGGTGAGCTGTTTGCTATTGCAAAAGATGAGGACGGGCTGAATTACACGCTGTATCAGGCGAGTGGATTCAGAAAAAGGCTTGCCATCAAAATGAAAAGGAATATCGAGCTGAAACTTGCCATAGAGTCTGAAAAACTGGGGATCCAGTATATGAAGGATGATGGATCAGGGAAAGTGTTCATACCTCTACCTGTATAACAGAAAGCATGGTTGCATGATGTGGAGAGATATATATGAGGTAGTGGGGGAATTACGCATGAGAAAGATAAAGGGAACATTATATACCGGTCTTGGGGACAGGAGGGAAGATAATGAAAAAGCAGAAGAAGATAATAGTATCATGTCCGTACTGCGGAGCCGAAGTAGGGAAGAGTATCAGTATGGAACATGCTGAGCTGACCTGCCTGCAGTGCAGAAGCAGACTGACAGTGAACTATAAGAACAATGTGCTTACGGTAAGGGAAACTATAGCTGAGTATACAGCAAAATAAAGCAGGCATATTATAATTGAGTGATGTGTACATAGCCAGTGACTTTTAGCAATAACATTAAATACGTTGATATTTGCTTGAAAAGTTGGTACACTAAAGATGTAAGAAAAGTAAGGAATGCATTACTGCGAAAAGGAGGTATAAAATGGAACTGGCAAAAGTGACATCAAAAGGACAGGTCACGATACCTGTTGAGATACGAAAAAAACTTGGTATAAAAAATGGAGATAAAGTCCTGTTTATAGAGGATGCTGGAAGGATATACATGATGAATTCTTCGATGGAAGCTTTGAGAGAGGCACAAATGGCATTCAAAGGTGAAGCAGAGAGACTTGGTCTGAAAAATGATGATGATGTTATGGAGATGATAAAAGCAGAAAGAGCGGTGAAATAAATGCGTATCATGCTGGATACAAACGTCTTGATATCGGCACTGCTTTTTCCGGGAACACGAATGGATACCATGATGAATAATATATTCATGGAACATCAGCTGGTACTGTCATCTTACGTTGTAGAAGAATTGAAGAGGGTGGTGCAACGCAAATTTCCGGGAAAAGAAACTGCTGTAGGCAAGATGTTGTTAAAAATGAGTTATGAATATGTATATACACCTGAGGAATTTGATACAGAGCTTTTCCATATTCGTGACATGAAGGATTACCCTGTTTTATATACAGCAATCATAGAGGATATAGACATTTTGATTACTGGAGATAAGGATTTTTCTGATATCGAAATCGATAAGCCTGAAATAATGACTCCAGGGGAATTTATTGAAGAATTTTTATAACGATCGAATAGAAAACTGAATACATTGAGGAACAGACGGACGTCATGTTGGCAGGAGACACAAAGTCTCCGTAAGCCCCTGTAGGCGACGACTGTATCCAAGAGTTTGTTGATGGACTGGATTTGACGGGACCGAATGTGAAAGCTCACTAATAGGTCCGCCTTGCAGGGGCACGCCCTGCATAATGGAATCATCAGGAGGCCTGCAAAACATAAGCAGCTTTGAAAGATAGAAATATCTTTTGAGTGAAATGTTTTGCAGGTCTCTTTTTTTGCATATGGACTTTCCGCTGCTTATGCGGCAGACCGGAAAGGACACATATGCTTTTTTTATTGGCAGGATGGCTGCCACAGATCGCTGAGTATCCGTGACCCCTGATTTTGAAAGAACGCTAAAGCTACATTTTTCAAAATCAGGAGGACTCAGATGAGAAACAGGATATATGAACTGCATAAGAATATGATCGCTGTATCGGCAGCATGCAGCAGGAAAGAAAATACTCAGGAAACAGCGGATGACAGAAAGAATGCCACTGTTACATATAACTTTGCGACAGGAGATACAGTGACGATAGAACTGGAGGAAGGGACAGAAGTGGCTGTTTATATCAAGGAAAGAAAAAGGCTCGAAGAAAACGAGGCACGCAGGATCAGATACAACGAAAGGCATCTTGATACAGGCTGTGATCATGGGGAATGGAACTCTTTTGTGGATCCGGAAACGGACGAGCTGTATCAGAAAGAAAAAGAAAGAAGTCTGCGGGAAGCAGAGGCAGCAAGGAAAGCCATGGATTCGCTCAGTGAAAAACAGAAAGAACTGGTGATGATGCTGTATGGTCCGGATCCGATCACTGTTTCAGAATATGCGGCAAGAGAAGGCGTATCGCAGCCTGCTATAAGCAACCGTCTGAAAAAGATCAGAAAAAAATTAAAAAAGTTTTTGTAAGAGGGGTTATATTCCGGCATGTGAATCTCCGATAAGTGAGAGGAGATATTTTCCTCTCGTGGAATTTGACAAGTGGATACACATTCATCAGGTACTTTCTTTTCGGACTGTGAAAACAGTGAGCATGTGAAACGATGCGCCATGACCTCTTCGGAGCGAGCGATAAAGCCCTGGCCCGGATCTTTGATCTGGTGTGCAGGTCTTATGCAAGAGGCACAGCACGCAAGTGTGTGGTGCCTTACTGCGAATGTCTCGTTTCAAAAGGCAGATGGCAGCTGCAGTGTGCGATGATCACCGAAGAGGATAATGATACTCCCGTCCAGTCACAGCCCTGCAGGGATGCAGGATCACGCAATGAGGGCGGCTCTGTGAGAACCACAGAGGGGCAAGATACCCGTGAGACAGCTTTGCCAGCCGTCGCCTGATCGTTTCCCGGATCGGGGGTGTCGTGGACAAATGCAGATCGGATAAAAAAAATGGCGGCATGCAGGACAAAGCATTTGTACAGTGTACAGAGTCTATCAGGCATGCTGTCGTATACATATTCGTTTTGCATAGTCCTGATCAGGGAAACAGTGTATTCGCGGAAAGCGAGGAGAATATGAAAAAGGATATCGTAGATACCATCATAGAAGAAGATTTCGGAAGGATGATAGATCTTCTTTTGAACACAGAAGATGTGAGGAAAGCGTATCAGCAGGGAGATGGGCATACATGGGCAGGCTGTATCGGAGATGGATCCCTGCAGGAAGGACTCAGGCATCTTGACGGACAGATGCTGTCGATCATCGAGAGTCTTGTTTTCGAGGACATGACCATATATGAAGTCAGTCAGCATCTGGGTATTGATACGGATTCTGTATATGAAAAGATACAGGAATCAAGAAAAGTATTGCTTAGATTTATATAGGAGGTGGTACTATGACAGACAGAAAAATAAGAAGAGGAGAAATATATTACGCAGATCTTCCGGAGACGGAAAGTGGCAGCGTGCAGGCGGGGCGCAGACCTGTCCTCATAACACAGTGTGATCGTCTCAATCGTACATCGACTACAGTGCTGGTAGCTATCGTGACCAGCAAGCTGAAACGTCCGGACGATGAGACCCATGTGGTACTCCCGATGATGAAAGGATTGCCGAAGCAGTCGATGGTGGAAGCCGAGCAGCGGAAGACGATATCAAAATCACAGCTGCTTGAGTACCGGTGCACACTGGATCATCAGACGATGAAAAGAGTGACGAGAGCACTTAGGAACAGCGAGAAAGAAGATAACACTTTTTCCCAGCGAAGACATAGAAAAAAATAGAGTTCAAGTGTGCAAATTACTTTTTTCAGTAGAGTTTGCACAATGGATTTTCGAAAGAATCAAAGATAGAATTGAGGTGCATTTCATGGAACGCAAAGAAACAAATCATATCCCGGTGTGGCAGAGATATTTGCTGACGGTGACAGAAGCAGCAGAATATTACCATATTGGAGAAAATAAGCTGAGAATGATCATAGAGGAGCATATCGATGGTGAATTCGTTCTTATGAATGGGAATCGCTATCTTCTCAAGCGAATGCGCTTTGAGAACTTCCTTGATGAATCCAGTGTGCTGTAGATATATAAAAGAAGGTGAAATTTATAATGAGTCAGAAAAGAAGAGATAGTAAGAATAGAATCCTGCGACATGGAGAATCTCAGAGACCCGATGGAAGATACCGGTTCAAATACAAAGATGTAGATGGTAAATATAAAGAAGTCTGTAGTACTCGTCTAGTGAGAACGGATCCGTATATCGATGGGAACATAAAGGAACTTTCTTTAAGGGAGAAAGAAAAAGAGATTCAGAAATATTTGATGATAGGGATGTTGAGTGATGGAGGCGGATTTACTGTGCTGGATCTAGTTGAGAGATATACATCGCTGAAAATCGGAGTCAGGCCAACGACTAGGACGGGATATCAGACGGTGATCAACCACTTGAAAAAAGATCCCTTTGGGATGAGACCAATACACAAAGTCAAAATTTCTGATGCAAAGAAATGGCTGATCGATCTTCAACAGAAGCAGGGAAAGAGCTATAGTTCGATACATAGCATACGAGGTGTTGTGAGACCTGCCTTTAAAATGGCAGTAGAGGACGATATACTGATCAAAAACCCATTTGATTTTGAGCTGAAAACGGTGATATATAATGACAGTGTTACAAGAGAGTCAATAAGTAGGGCTGATGAGAGAAGGTATTTGAAATTTATACAGGAAGACGATCACTTTTCAAAGTATTATGATGGGATCTATATTTTGTTCAATACAGGTCTTAGGATTTCTGAACTATGCGGATTGACGATTTCGGATATTGATTTTCGTAATCGGAGAATCGATGTGAATAAGCAGCTGCAGAGGACGAATCGCATGGAATATATCGTACAGGAACCTAAAACGAAAAGCGGCAGACGCTATATTCCCATGAGTGATACTTTGGCAGCATGTTTTCGTAATGTCATTTCAGAACGCAAGAAGCCAAAAGTAGAGATGATGATTGATGGCTATGGAGGATTTCTTTTCCTTGACAAAGATGGCAAGCCTATGGTAGCGCTACATTGGGAAAAGTATATGCAGCACATCAGAGAAAAGTATAATAAGAAATACAAATTGCAGCTTCCGAAGATCACACCTCATGTCTGCAGACATACATTCTGTTCCAAAATGGCAGGAGCGGGAATGAACCCAAAGAAATTGCAGTATATTATGGGGCATTCGGATATAACTGTGACGATGAACACATATACGCATATCGCATATGAAGATACTGTAAATGAATTCTTAAGATTAGTGAAATAAAATCGTGTGGCAAAATCACCTTGAAACAGGGTGATTTTACTGCTTTTTGTCAAAACATCCTTCTTTACAAAATCATCGGGTGTGAAATATAATGAACTATAGAGAAAATGATAAATTCATAGATGGATTCCCAGAAACGTGTGGTGTTAACGGTTTCAGCGTGTCCGAATGGCAGCATGCATGGCAAATCGACCTAAAGTCCATGGCAGATTGTCTTGTGGCAAACTCCGCGGGTTTTCCACAAATTTTCCACAAATGATTAGAAAAATACAAGAAAAAACGGGAAGAAATAAGAAGTTACATAGAAAACGGCAAAGCAAGGAAATGTTGAAAAATCAACGGAAACGAGCATTTGGAAGGAGTTTAAAAGATATGCCAAAAGTACTGTTCATCTGCCACGGCAATATCTGTCGTTCGACCATGGCTGAGTTTGTTTTCAGAGACATGGTACGCCGGGCGGGGCGGGAAGATGAGTTTTACATAGAGTCGGCGGCGACAAGCCGGGAGGAGATCGGCAACGATACGCACCCGGGTACGAAGGGAAAGCTGCGGGAAAATGGGATACCGTTTGAGCAGCATTATGCACGGCAGATCACAAAAGCGGATTATGGCAAGTTCGATTATCTGATTGGCATGGACGATGCCAATGTGCGGAATATACAGAAGATCTGCGGTGGTGATCCGCAGCACAAGATCACTAAGCTGCTGGATCACGCCGGAGCGAACCGGAGCATTGCGGATCCGTGGTATACGGGAAATTTTGATGAGACTTACGATGATGTGATCGAAGGCTGTGAAGCATTGCTGGAGGAATTATTATGAGTGTACAAGTAGGTACAAATATAAAAAAGAATTATTTGCCGGTATTTGAAGAGTATCCGGATGTGACGGGATTTTTCTCGTTAAAAGATGGTGCGGTGGAGGGTTCCCCGTATAATAATCCCGAGATGTTTCGGCAGCTGGGGCTGGAGGATGCGGTGCGCGTATGGCCGACACAAATACATAAGACACAGGTGGCTGTGATCCGACAGGAAGATGTGGATGCGGCAAGAGCTGCAGCGGAAACAGGATACTCGCTAGTATTGGGAGGCTCTGCTCCGGACGCTGGCGAGACGAAAAATCATACGCAAGCCAATCCCGATCCAAGCGCTCAATCTCCTGGCAATTGCTCCACAGCCATCATCATACCGGACACTGACGGCACGATCACGAATCTGAAAAACGTCCTGCTGACTACGGTTCATGCGGATTGTCTGGCGGTGTTCTGTTACGATCCGGTGAAAGAGGCTATAGGCCTTTGTCATGCGGGATGGAGAGGCACCTGCGCGGGGATCGCCATGGAGATGGTCGAGAAGATGGAAGACGAATACGGATGCGATCCAGAGAATCTGCAGGCCTACATAGGGCCGGGGATCAGCCAGTGCTGTTTTGAAGTCGGCATGGAGGTGGCGGAGGACTTTGCAGAAAACTGGACGTTTGCAGAAGACTACATCACGAGAACGCCGGGAGACGTAGCGAACGGCAAATGCCATATCGACATCAAGGGCATCAATCAGGAGCAGCTGGAGCTGATGGGAATCCCGACGGAGCAAATCAGGGTGAGTGAGCACTGCACCTGCTGCGAGCCGGAACTGTTTTGCTCGTACCGCAGAGAAGGCGGCACGTATATGCGCATGGGCGGCGGTCTTTGCATGAAGGAAAAGTAAGTTTTATGTTTTGATTGATTTTGCGAGGGACGTATTATGATAAGAGGATTTATTGATGAATGTTTATCGAAACATGAGGAACTTGCTGATAATATTAAGAAAATCAGCAAACAATACACACTTGCGGACTTTATTAAAGTAGATAAGTTTTGTGAAGAGCATTTTCAAAATAACGGTAAGGATATTGAAAAAGTAATACAGGGTTGTATGTACTGTGAACGCGAGCGGAAGTTGTTCTTAGATTTCGATAAGGTAGAAGGTCGATTAACAAAAGAGTATATGGAGTTTTTGCATGATCTTTCCGTTGAAAAGGGTGGTAACGATAAGATATTTTACATTGTTGCTTTTCATTATTTAATGTTATGTAAGGAATGGGGATATCAATTGACAATTGCTTCGAATGCGCCGTTTCCATTCTTTGGAGATGAAATGACACCTCTTGCGAAAAGAACTTATGCACAGTACGAGGATTTCATTAATGATGGCTTGCATATTTTTGTACCGACTATTTTTGAACGCGATTTGCAGTATTATAACACTATTTATCGAGAAGTTTCTTACCATCATCATGCGACCAAGCATTTTTCGCTACTCAATCGCATGGTGGGATGGGATGTGATAGTGGATTCATATAAATTCAATCATCTGTTTAAGCAATTGCTGGATGTGTTTGTATTTCGATATAAGGCGATTTACACGACAGAGAGGTTATATTTGCATATGGATGGTGATACGCAGGAAAGGATAGTTGGAGCGTTGGTTGATTTGGTATTAGCAGAATAAAAAGAAGGCGGCACGTATATGCGTATGGGCGGCGGCCTTTGCATGAAGGAAAAGTAGAGAAATTCAGATGCGTGCGGCTAGATTCCATGTCATAAAAACGCCATTTTTCGAGCCAAAAACAGAAAAATTTTTCGCGGTGGATTTCACATGGAAAAACCGTGGAGTAACGACTGCATAACCTTTGCATACACGGTAGATCAGTGCATGATTATACAATAAAAATGGTTAATTCAGGAAATTACATCTGATGTGAAAGTTGATGCGCGTATGGCCGCCCGATCGCCTCTGTAACCTTTCTGAAAATATAGCATTTCTCTCGATTTTTTCAGAAAAATTTCTGCATATAACCTTGAAAAGCAAGCGTTCAGTAGAAAATTGTGCCGGGATTGTCGCAGAAAAGCTGTGATTCGGCCGTTAACAAACTAGCGCTGTATATACAAAAAAATCCTTGACTCATATCGATTTTTTGTGTTAAAATGATCGCCGAGTTAAAAAAGAAAACAATCGAATATGGTACAATTGGAAACGCACATCCTCCGGATGATAACGAACAACACGGTCGAATGAAACATTAACGCTAGTGAAGTGAGTTGGAATCAAGGAGGATTTTATTATGCCAAAAAACAAGCTGGAAGAAGTTATTTTTACCTTTATCATGGCCACCTGCATGGTCTACGGGATGATTGTGTACAATATCGCGCTGAACACCGGCGTGGTGCGGGGAATAACCTTTGCAGCGGCGACCCATGAACTGATTATCATGATGCCGATCGCATTCGTGTTGGAACTTTTCGTGGTAGGCAAGATCGCGGCGAAGCTGACGTTTTCGGTGATGCGTCCGACAGACCGGCCGCAGTTTATCACGTATATGATGTCGGTCTGCATCTGCAGCATCATGTGCCCGATCATGAGCCTGATCGCGACGTTTTTATTTAATGATGCGCCGTCATTCGGCATGTGGATCAAGGTGTGGGCGCTGAATTTTCCGATGGCGATCTGCTATCAGATGCTGTACTGCGGGCCGTTTGTGCGTTTGGTTTTCCGTTTGATCGTTCGCCGTAAAAAAGCGGTTTGCAGCGAAGGAAAGCCGGAAACTGCACAGTTTTAATAGAATGGGAAAGAAAAATCCGGGGTGCGGTATGCGTCCCGGATTTCTTGACATCTGGGGTCCTTTTCGCTATTCTGTAAAGGAATGAGCAAGAAACCTTTACAGAAGAAAAGGAGAATATATGAAACTGATATCATGGAATGTCAATGGTCTTAGGGCTGCTATGGGAAAAGGATTTTTAGAGTTTGCAAAGGAGGCAGATCCGGATATCCTCTGCATACAGGAAACGAAAATGCAGGAAGGACAGGCGGAAGTGCCTTTAGAAGGGTATCATCAGTACTGGTGCTCAGCAGAGAAGAAAGGGTATTCCGGGACGGCTGTGTTCACGAAGGAAGAGCCTGTCAGTGTCAGATGCGGGATCGGTATTGAGGAGCACGATCACGAGGGGCGCATGATCACGGCGGAATATGAGAAATTTTATCTTGTGAACGTGTATGTACCCAATTCGCAGAATGAGCTGAAGCGACTGGATTACCGGATGAGCTGGGAGGATGATTTTCGGGCGTATCTGAAAAAGCTAGAGGAGAGCAAACCGGTAATTACATGTGGCGATTTCAATGTAGCATTCCAGGAAATTGACTTGAAAAATCCGAAAACGAATCGCAAGAATGCCGGGTTTACTGATGAAGAACGGGCTAAGATGGGAGAATTGCAGGATGCTGGCTTTATAGACACTTTCCGGTATTTTCACCCGGATCTGGAAGGTGTATATTCCTGGTGGAGCTATCGCTTCAACGCCCGCAAGAACAATGCGGGGTGGCGTATCGACTATTTTCTGGTGTCCGAAAGTCTGAAACCGGCTTTGAGAAAGGCGGAGATCCTGACAGACGTGTACGGCAGCGATCACTGTCCGGTGAGTCTGGAAGTGGAGTTGTAGCATGATCTATTTGTTTTCATTCGAGGGGCTGCGGGAGATCGAGGAGTCGCGGTATCGGCTGCCGCAGAAGCTCATCGTGCAAAGTTTTGAAGAAGGTTTTTTGCTGCAGGGAAGGATGGAATATCTCTTCGAACAGCCAGAGGATTATGAGATTTTTTCCGGAGATATCGACCGGATCGTGCTGGAAAAGTGGCGGCCGGTGATGGAGGACGTCCTTTACGATATGGAAGAAACACCCAAACTGGTGTTTTTTGCAGAAAGCGATCGGCGTCTGTTTTTGTCAATGAAAAGCAAGTTCCGCATGCATATTGGAGCATGGGAATATTATTCTTTGGAATCGCTGCTGCAGCTTGCGGATCTGGAGGAAAACAAGAGTGAGTTCAGTCTGATCCGGGAACAGCTGAAAGAGGAATACAAGACGGCGGCGTTGGAGCAGAAAAATGCCGGAAGCATTGAGGAAAAACTTGAATCCGTATGCCGTAAATACGGCATGAAAGCGGAGTTTCGCAGCGGCACAGCATATATAACCACTTATGCAGGTGAGTGGTATTTCGCCTATAATGACAGGCCTATCACGCTGTACCATAAGAATTCGATCCCGGTCAAAGGGAGAAACGGCGATCTGATCAGGCATTCTCACATTCAGCCGGTAGAGTTGTATGCGCCGCTGCAGGCATTAGCTTATATCCGCAATCACGAGGCGGCGGAGGAACGACGGCTTCTGGGCGGGCTGTCGGAAAATCTGAAACCCCAGAACGGGACACACAAGGCGGAGCACGGCGGCCAGCAGCCTGACAGTTCAGAGGAACGCTCCGGGAAGGCTCCAAAGAACCATAGCAAAGCCAGACATACCGGCAAGAAAGGCAGACAGAAATGAGAATGCTGAAACGAATCGTGCGGAGCACGCCCATCCCCATTTCCGGCGTGATGCTCAGTTTTTCGGCACTGGATACGCTGTTCCAAAGCCTGGAGCATCCGGTGGCATCCTACGGACCGGTGAAATACATCTGCGGAGGTATCGCCTTCCTCATTTTTCTGGTGCTGACGGCGAAGCTGTTCCTCTGTCCGGCTCAGGTGCGAGGTGCCATGGACAAAGGAAATCAGGCGGCGATCCTGCCTACATATTCCATGACGCTGATGAATCTCAGCGTGTTTTTCAAGCCGTTTTTGGGAAGCATTTCTTTTGGTATCTGGATCGTGGCCATAGCTTTGCATCTGGCACTGGTGATCCGGTTCACATGGCATTTTCTTGTGAAGCTGCGGTGGGATGAGGTGTTTATTTCCTACGTGGTGGGCTATGCGGGGATCGCCAACATCGCTATCACATCACCTGCGTACGGCATGCAGCCGCTGGGGAAACTGGCTTTCTGGCTGGGATTCTGCTGTGTCAGTATCGTACTGATCATCGCGCTTCGGAGGCAGATCCGTCTGCCGGAAATGGCGGAAGCCGATCAGTTTTTATTTCTGGTGATCGCATCGCCTATGAGTGTGTGCCTGACAGGTTATGTCAAAGCCTACGGTGCAGGGATCTCGTACCCTCTGCTGCTGGGACTCTTTGGCATTGCAACGATTTTTTATGTGACGGCTCTCATACAAGTCCCGAAATTCTTAAAACGCAGCTTTTATCCAAGCTACGCATCGTTTACGTTCCCATTTGTCATCAGCGCTATCGGCGTGCGCGACATTTTATCGTATTTTACATCACAGCATATCGTATTTCGGATGCTGGAAGTTTTGGCATCTGTGGAGAGCCTTATTGCAATTTTATTAGTGTTGTATACCATTTTGCGGTACATTCGTCACATCCGGCAGGCGGTTCGTTTTTAGTGTGCTCTTTGCATAAAAAAGATGGACGAGGAGAACCTAGAAAACGGAAAGAAAAAATTTTACCTTGACACATACCCTGTAGGGGTATATTATCAAACCGTAGAAATGAGAAGTAAGAGAGGTGATTTTACATGAAAGAAGGAAATTTCTGCTGTCATAAAACGACAGAGCGTTCAGAAAAAGAATACAAGAGTCTGATGAACAGACTCAGCCGCATCGAGGGACAGATCCGTGGCATCAAGGGCATGGTGGAACGGAACGTGTACTGCACGGACATACTGATCCAGGTGGCGGCAGTCAATGCAGCACTCAATTCATTTAACAAGGAGCTTCTGTCAGAGCACATACGCAACTGCGTGGTACGAGATATCCGTGAGGGCAAGGATGAGACTATCGAGGAGCTGGTTGTAATACTGCAGAAATTGATGAAATAGCAGTAAGCCGAAAAAAGGAGGAATTGGATTTGGAACAATATCATGTAACGGGGATGAGCTGTGCAGCGTGCAGCAGCCGTGTCGAAAAAGCGGTGTCAAAGGTTCCCGGCGTTGAAAGCTGTTCGGTCAGTCTGCTGACTAATTCTATGGGAGTAGAAGGAACGGCGAGCCCGGAGGCAGTCATCGCTGCGGTGGAGGCGGCCGGCTACGGGGCTTCCTGCAAAGGACGCGGCGCAGGTACATCGAGTGGCTCAGGTAACGGGGCTTCCGGAGGCGGCACTGAAGCGGATCTGCTGGAAGATACGGAAACGCCGGTATTAAAGAAACGGCTCATCTGGTCCATTATATTTTTAGTTGTGCTTATGTATTTTTCCATGGGGCATATGATGTGGGGATGGCCAGTGCCGGAAGCCATGGCGGACAACCACGTGGCCATGGGACTTTTGCAGTTGCTCTTGACAGCAGCAGTCATGGTGATCAACCAGAAGTTTTTCATCAGCGGTTTTCGGAGTCTGTGGCACAGAGCGCCTAATATGGATACGCTGGTGGCACTTGGCTCGACGGCGGCTTTTGGATACAGCACTTATTCGCTGTTTGCCATGACAGGAGCACAGGTGCGAGGCGATATGGATGGCGTGATGCAGTATATGCACGAGTTTTATTTTGAGACGGCTGCTATGATCCTGGCGCTGATCACGGTTGGCAAGATGCTGGAGGCGAGGTCAAAAGGCAAGACTACCGATGCATTGAAAAACTTGATGAAGCTGGCTCCGAAAACAGCGGTCGTCCTTCGGGATGGCACTGAGACAGAAGTACCGGTGGAGCAGGTGGTGAAAGGCGATGTGTTCGTAGTGAGACCGGGAGAAAATATACCGGTGGATGGTATCGTACTGGAGGGCATCAGTGCGGTCAATGAAGCGGCATTGACGGGTGAGAGCATCCCTGCGGATAAGAATCCGGGCGATCAGGTCTCTGCTGCGACAGTGAACCAGTCTGGGTTCCTCAAGTGCGAGGCCAGCCGAGTCGGCGAGGATACGACGTTGTCACAGATCATCAGGATGGTCAGCGATGCGGCAGCTACTAAAGCACCTATTGCAAAGATCGCCGATAAGGTTTCCGGCGTATTCGTTCCGGCGGTCATCGGGATCGCAGCGGTGACTATCGTGATCTGGCTGCTTTGCGGTCAGTCCATCGGCTATGCGCTGGCGAGAGGTATTTCCGTGCTGGTCATCAGCTGCCCGTGTGCACTGGGACTGGCGACACCGGTGGCCATCATGGTCGGCAACGGGATGGGTGCCAAGAACGGGATATTATTCAAGACGGCAGTTTCTTTAGAGGAAGCCGGCAAAGTCAATACTGTGGTGCTGGATAAGACAGGGACGATCACCAGGGGTGAGCCGAAGGTGACGGATCTCATCATGGCGGAAGGCGTTTCAGAAGCGGAGCTTCTGGAAACAGCCTATGCTCTGGAAGCCAGGAGTGAGCATCCTCTGGCCGGCGCCGTAGTAGCGATGGCAGAGGAAAAAAAGCTGAAGGTATGCGACGTGCAGGACTTCATGATCCTGCCGGGCAATGGTCTGACGGCAGTCGACAATGGCGATCAGCTGATCGGCGGAAGCCTGACATTCCTCAATGATCGGATCGGTGTGCCTGATGATGTAAAGACGGTGGCGCAGCGTCTGGCGGAAGAAGGGAAGACGCCTCTGCTGTTTGCGCGGAGCAAGAAGATCCTGGGTGTTATCGCCGTGGCTGACGTCATCAAGGAAGACAGCCCGGAGGCGATCCGTCAGCTGCAGAATATGGGTATCGAAGTGGTCATGCTCACAGGTGACAACGAGAGGACGGCAGCTGCTGTAGGAAAGCAGGCCGGTGTGGATCAGGTGATCGCAGGCGTGCTTCCGGATGGCAAGGAAGCGGAGATCCGCAGACTGCGGCGCAAAGGGAAAGTTGCCATGGTAGGAGATGGTATCAACGATGCACCGGCACTGACGAGAGCAGATATCGGGATCGCTATTGGAGCTGGTACAGACGTTGCCATCGATGCGGCTGACGTGGTGCTGATGAACAGCAAACTCAGCGATGTACCGGCAGCGATACGATTAAGCAGAGCGACGCTTAAGAATATTCACGAGAATTTGTTCTGGGCCTTTATCTATAATATTATCGGTATTCCGCTAGCGGCAGGGGTATGGATCCCGCTGTTTGGCTGGCAGCTGAATCCCATGTTCGGAGCTGCGGCTATGAGCCTTTCCAGCTTTTGTGTTGTAACCAATGCATTGCGTCTGAATCTCTTTGATATGCGCAATGCTGCAAAAGATAAACAAATCAAGAGAAAACAGGAGGAAAAAACAATGGAAAAGACTATGAAAATCGAAGGTATGATGTGCGGACACTGTGAGGCGACAGTAAAGAAGGCGCTGGAAGCACTGGACGGTGTGGATCACGCAGATGTAAGTCACGAACAGGATCAGGCAGTTGTGACCCTGAAAGAGGATGTGGCAGATGATGTATTGAAGAAGGCAGTAGAAGACAAAGATTACAACGTAGTATCCATCAGCTAGTATGATCTATTCTCAGCATTGACAGCGGATAGCTTCCTACTGTATAATACTAGAAAAACAGTAGGAAAAGTAGGGAGAAAGGGAAATGGAGAAAGATTCAGCATTAAAATATGAAAAACTGCAGAAGCGTCTCAAAGAAATGGGTCGCCTGGTGGTCTCCTTTTCCGGAGGAGTGGATTCCACATTTCTGCTGGCTGTAGCACGTGAGGTTATCGGGGATCAGGTGACGGCGGTAACAGCAGCGGGAAGATCAGTACCGGAATGGGAGATCGAAGAGGCGAGAGAATTTTGCCGGGAAAGAGGCATACGCCATATCGTATTTTCTTTTGATGAGCTGGAGGTAGACGGATTTGCGGATAATCCCCCTGATCGGTGCTATCACTGCAAGACTGCTATTCTACAAAAAGTAAGAGAGGCTGCAGAGCAGGTGGATACGGTGTACATCGCAGAAGGTTCCAATGTGGATGATGATGGCGATTACAGGCCGGGAAAACGAGCTGTACAGGAAGCCGGGGTCATCAGTCCGCTGAAAGAGGCGGGGCTGACCAAGGCTGAGATCCGGCAGCTTTCTAAGAAAATGGGACTTGCCACGTGGGATAAACCATCCTTTGCGTGTCTGGCGTCCAGGTTCGCCTATGAAGAACCGATCACGGCTGAGAAGCTGCGAATGGTGGAACTGGCGGAAAAATTTCTGCGGGAGCATGGGTTTTCACAGTATCGTGTACGCATGCACGGGAGCATGGCGAGGGTAGAAGTGCTGCCGGAAGATCTGGAACGATTCCTGGATCCGAAGCTGAGACAGGACTTTACCGGACATATGAAGGACCTGGGATTCACCTACACAGCTCTGGACCTGGACGGATACCGGACCGGGAGCATGAATGCCACCTTAAAATAGAAAATGTAGAGAGTAAAATGCGGCCTGCGGCCGCTTTGCAGAAGAAAGAAGGGTAATAGACATGAGTGATCATATTTCAAGAGAAGATGCGCTGTCACTGGTCAAGGCGCATAACAAAGAGCCATTTCATATCCAGCATGCGCTGACTGTGGAAGGTGTAATGAGATGGTTTGCACAGGAACTGGGATTCGGCGATGACGCGGATTTCTGGGGCGTCGTGGGACTGCTTCACGATATCGATTTTGAAGAATATCCGGAGGAACACTGCATCAAGGCTCCGGAGATCCTCCGTGAAGCAGGTGTTGGTGAAGATATCATACACGGTGTTTGCAGTCATGGATACGGGATCACAGTTGATGTGGAACCGGAGCATCTGATGGAAAAAGTGCTGTATGCTACAGATGAATTGACGGGCCTGATCGGAGCCGCAGCTTTGATGCGTCCGTCAAAAAGTGTGCAGGATATGGAAGTAAAATCCGTAAAGAAAAAGTACAAGAGTGCCAATTTCGCGGCGGGATGCTCCCGCGAAGTCATCGAGCGCGGAGCCGATATGCTGGGATGGGAGCTGAGCGACTTGATCCAGAAGACGATCCTGGCAATGCGTTCCTGTGAAGCGGATATCGCAGAGGCGATGGCGGAGGAAGGCAACTAATGGCGGAGAGCAGATTTTCGAGAACGGAGCTATTGCTGGGACAAGACAGCATCCGGAAACTTTCAGAGAAACGTGTGGCAGTGTTCGGGATCGGAGGCGTAGGTGGATATGTGACGGAAGCTCTGGCGAGAAGCGGTGTGGGAGCACTGGATCTCATCGATAAAGACACAGTCAGTATATCGAATATCAACCGGCAGATCATCGCCCTGACCAGCACTGTGGGGAAATATAAGACTGAGGTGATGAAGGAGCGGATTTTGGACATCAATCCGGATCTGCAGGTGAAGACGTACAACATGTTTTACCTGCCGGAGACAGCGGATCAGTTTGACTTTACCCGGTATGACTACGTGGTGGA
>JABLTL010041549.1_pt1 | contig 30163 bp, 25 predicted proteins | sample 7160151 | NCBI WGS metagenome assembly JABLTL01 (sample SAMN14651223, study PRJNA627086) | human gut metagenome | isolation source: feces | host: Homo sapiens
CTACGAAGAAATACTTTATAAATATTCAGACTACATTTTGAGCACTTTCTTTCCAAATTATACCCTCCAAGACAAGGAGTAATCCGTATGCCTCAAAGGGCTGTCGGGCCCTAATTTTCCAAAAAAGTCTCAAAATAGTCTGGACTCTATAAATTATTAATTATTAACTATTAATTAAATCATATGTAGGGGCGGACGCCTCTGTCCGCCCGAAATATTTTTTATAGTTCAATTTTAGGATTATAAATTTCAAGCCACATATTTACTTGACACAAATAAGCCATAAGTTGTGGGCCAGTCATTAATTGACCGAACCAAGGTCTAGCAAATGCTTTCCCATCTGTATTAAGAATATCTAAAATATATTTTTTATCAAGTAAATTGTTTATAGGTGCATTTGGATTATTCGTAATTTGAGTTAACATTTGCTTTACAGAATTTAAATATGTTGGGTTATGTGTTTTTGGATATGGACTCTTTTTTCTATTTACAATTTCTTCTGGCAATAAATCTTTTACTACATATCTAAGAAGCCCTTTTTCTCTGCCATTTAAAGCTTTTATTTCCCAAGGAACATTCCACATATATTCCACTAATCTATAATCACAAAATGGAACTCTAAGTTCTAATCCATTATACATACTCATTCTATCTGATCTATCTAACAATGTTTGCATAAACCAATTAATTGTTAAGTAAGAAATAATTCTTTTTTCTTTTGTTTCTTCAGAATCTGAGTATGAAAATTCAATTTCTGATATACTTTCATTATATCTAAAGTCAATGTAATCTTTTAAATTAATTTTAGACCTTAGATTTTCATTTAATAACTTTTGTCTTTCATTAATTGCAATAGACCATGGAAAAGTACCACTTTTTAGAGCATCTTCTCTAAAAAACCATGGATAACCTGCAAATATTTCATCAGAACACTCACCAGATAATGCAACTGTTGCATGATTTTTTATATGTTTACAAAATAAAAGCAGAGAAGAATCTACATCAGCCATTCCAGGAAAATCTCTTGCTATCATAGCATCTTTTAGCGCATCTGCAAGTTCTGGAGTATCTATTATTATGTTTGTATGATTTGTATTAAAATTTTTTTGCATAATATTAATATAGTAATTATCAGAGTTGGGTTGAAAATCACTTTTAACAAAATTTTTATCATTATCTACATAATCAATAGAAAGAGTTTTTAATGGAGGAAGATTATTCTTATTAAAATAGTTGCTAGCATAAGCTACTATAATACTAGAATCTAAGCCTCCAGATAACATTGCACATAAAGGTACATCTGATACAAGTTGCCTTTTAATAGAGTCATCTAATAAATTATGAATTTTTGTACATGTTGTTTTAAAATCATCTTTATGTTCTTTTGTTTCCATTTTCCAATATCTATAAGATTTGAAACCGTATGCATTAAATATTCCAAAGTGTGCAGGTTTAATTTCAAAAATATTTTTAAATACACAAGTTCCAGGAGTATGAGCTGGACCAATACCGAATAGTTCAGAGATTCCTTCGGCGTCTATTGCCACTTGAAATCCTGGATATTTTAAAATTGATTTAATCTCAGAAGAAAATATAATAGTATTATCTATTATAGAATAATATAAAGGTTTAATTCCAAAATGGTCTCTTACAAGAGTTAATTCTCTTTTACTATCATTCCAAATAGCAAAACTAAAAATACCATTGAATTTATTAAAAATTGTTGTACCATATTCTACAAATGCTTTTAATATAACTTCTGTATCACAGTAACCATTAAACTCATAACCTAAATCTATTAAATCTTTCCTAATATCATTAGCATTGTAAAGTTGACCATTATAAACTATAGTATAAGTTGTATTATTATAAGTGCAACTCATTGGTTGTTTTCCATTTTTAGCATCTAATATAATTAATCTTCGATGTCCTAAGTTAGTGTGCGTAGAAGTGAAAAAATTCTCTTCATCTGGACCTCGATGTGCTAAGCTTCTAGTCATTTCTTTTATGGCAATATTATCTTCTGTAGAAAAATCTTTAAACAAATTTGTAAATCCTACAAAACCACACATATGTAAACCTCCTATAATTTTAGTATATGTAAAAAATAAAAAAAATCTACAAATTTGCATTATTTTTTTATTTATGCTACAATTTAAGAGAAATCTTTTTAGGAGGAAAAAATATGGAAAATAATAATGGTAAAAAGTTTTCATTAGACCCAGATTTAGATGAGCTTATAGCATCTTATAATGGAATTAGAAATTCTTCTCCAAGAGAAGGAATTAATAAAGCTAAATTAAATAGAATGAAAAAAGAAAATTTAAGAAATAAGCCAGGAAAAAACAATGGAAAAAAATATAAATTAGCAGAAAAAACAAAAAATAGAGTAAAAATTGGAGTAGCAAGTATATTAGCAGTAGCTACAATATGCGGAATTTCTAGTTGTGTTGCAAATGAGAGAAAAGAATTAAATCCTCAACCAAGTACTACTATAAGTACACATGTAACTCAAGAAGAAAGTTTAAGAACACAAATAAAAAATGCTGAAGATGACTTTATAGATTACTATTTAGAAGCATACAACAAATTAAATGGAACTAATTATAACAATGATTATAACAATGTAGATCTAATGGTTTCAGATTTAAGACAAGGAGTAGTTTTTACTACTGAAGACGGAAAACTTGTAACTAGAGGAAGTTTACCAGATGAGACAAAAAAAGTACTTATGAAATATGGTGATGTTGATTTAGAAAATGGACATGAGAGAGTTATTCAAATAGTCACAAATTATGGAAAAAAGGTGTTAGGAACATATGATTTTTTAAATGGGGAATATATATATAGCGGAAATGACTTAACAGACTTTGAAAAATCTGAAAATGAAGAGAATTTTGAGGAGCCAACAATAGAAAATTTAGGAATTGATTTTAATTATATGCACAAAGCTGCAGATTTGGAAAGAGCTAGAGGAAGAGAAGATGAAGACAGTTTAGAAATTAGACTTAATGATTGTAAAAAAGCTAAGGCAAAAGTAGATGCTCGAAATGCTGAAAAAAATATTACAACTGAGAATACTACAGAAAAAGAAACAGAAGATTTTGAAAGATAAATCAAAAAAATGTTGAAAAATGAAAAATTAAATGGTAAAATATAAAATATGATAGATTTAAAAAAAACCCCATTTTGGGCAAGTATTTTTAAATCTATTTTTTTCGTTTAATATGGATGATATTTATCCAATTATAATAAAAATATAAATTTTTAAAACATTGAAGGAGGTTTCTATGAACACAAAATATGTATTTATAACAGGTGGAGTTGTATCTGGCTTAGGAAAAGGAATAACAGCAGCGTCTTTAGGAAGACTTTTAAAAAATAGAGGTTATAAAATAACTATACAAAAGTTTGATCCATATATAAATGTTGATCCAGGTACTATGAGTCCTTATGAACATGGAGAAGTTTTTGTTACTGATGATGGAGCAGAAACAGATTTAGATTTAGGTCATTATGAGAGATTTATAGATGAGAATTTAACTAAAAATTCTAGCATAACTTCTGGTAGAATATATCAAAGTGTAATAAATAAAGAAAGAAGAGGGGATTATTTAGGAAAAACTGTACAAGTAATTCCACATATCACAAATGAAATAAAAGAAAAAATATATAGTTTTGAAAATTCTGATATAGATGTTGTTATTACAGAATTAGGAGGTACAGTTGGAGATATAGAAAGCTTAGCTTTTTTAGAAGCAATTCGTCAAGTAGGAATAGAAAAAGATCCAAAAGATGTTTTATATATTCATGTAACTTTATTACCATTTATTACAGGATCTAATGAAATAAAATCAAAACCAACACAACATTCAGTAAAAGAACTTCAATCACTTGGAATCAAGCCAGATATATTAGTTTGTAGAAGTGATATTCCTATACCAGAATCTATAAAAGATAAACTTGCAATGTTTTGTAATGTTAGAAAAGAAAATGTAATTGCTAATTTAACAGCCGATAATTTATATGCTGTACCTCTAATGCTTGAAAATCAGGGATTAGCAGTACAGGTATGCAAACACTTAGAATTAAAAAACATAGAACCTCATAATGAAAAATGGGATTCAATGATTGCTAATATTAGAAGAGTAAAAGATGGTGAAGTAACTATTGCAATTGTTGGAAAATATGTTAAACTAGAAGATTCATATTTATCTGTGACAGAAAGCTTACATCATGCAGGCTTTGCTAATAATGTAAATGTAAATATAAAATATATAGACTGTGAAACTGTAACAAAAGAAAATGCATCTAATATTTTAGAAGGAATAGATGGAATTATTGTTCCTGGTGGATTTGGCAATAGAGGTATCGAAGGAAAAATTAACACAATAGAATATGCAAGAAAAAATAATATACCATTTTTAGGAATATGTTTAGGAATGCAAATGGCTGTTGTAGAGTATGCTAGAAATGTTTTAGGATTAAAAGATGCAAATTCAGAAGAGTTTGATGAAAATTGTAAAAACCAAGTAATTCATATTATGGATGACCAAAAGAACATAAATAAAAAAGGTGGAACAATGCGTTTAGGAAAATATCCATGTATTTTAAAAAAAGGTAGTTTAGCACATGAATTGTATGAAAAAGATGAAATATCTGAAAGACATAGACATAGATTTGAATATAACAACGAATATAAAGAAAGACTAGAAAAAGCAGGACTAATGTGCACAGGAACTTCACCAGATGGAAGATTAGTAGAAATAGTAGAATTACCAACTCATCCATATTTTATAGCAGGACAATTTCATCCGGAATTTAAATCAAGACCAGATAGACCATCACCTTTGTTTGTAGGTTTAGTAAAAGCTGCAAAAGAACTTTAGTATAATGAAAAAGCCAACTTATTTAAGAAGTCCCCTTGTTAAACAAAAAAGGTTTAATAAGGGGGTATTTTTATAAAAATAGTAATATATATATAAAACAAGCATATATAAATAATATACTTGCCAAAGGAATGTGAAATAAATGTGAATTTTATTTTAAATATATTGACAATAAAAATAAATGGGTATATATTATTAGCAAACAATAAAATAGAGTGCTAACAATATTAATAAATAATATAAAATAAAAAAGGAGGTAATTTTATGATAAAACCAGTTGCAGACAGAGTTTTAATTAAAATGGAAGAAGGAGAAGAAACAACAAAAAGTGGAATAATATTATCAACATCAGCAAAAGAAAAACCACAAATAGCAAAGGTAGTCGCAGTAGGACCAGGTGGTAATGTAGATGGAAGTAATGTTGAAATGTACATAAAAGAAGGACAAAAGGTTATAGTAAGTAAATATGCTGGAACAGAGGTAAAATATGAAGGTGAAGAATATTTAATTGTTAAGCAATCAGATATTTTAGCTATAGTAGACTAGAACATTTAACACAGTTTTGAATTTAAAATTTAAAAAATTAAGTTATGGAGGTAGGAAAATGTCAAAAGAAATTAAATATGGCGAAGATGCTAGAAAAAAATTATTAGATGGTGTAAATAAGTTGGCAGATACTGTAAAAGTTACACTTGGACCTAAAGGTAGAAATGTTGTATTAGATAAAAGTTTTGGTGCACCACTTATAACTAATGATGGTGTAACAATTGCAAAAGAAATAGAACTAGAAGATCCATATGAAAATATGGGAGCTCGTTTAGTAAAAGAAGTATCTGTAAAAACAAATGATATTGCAGGTGATGGTACAACAACTGCTACAGTTTTGGCACAAAAAATGATAAAAGAAGGGGTTAAAAATGTTGCAGCAGGTGGTGACCCAATGGCAATAAAAAGAGGTATGGACAAAGCTATAAATGTGGCAACTGTTGCACTAAAAGAAATAAGTTCTAAAGTAAATGGTAAAGAAGATATTGCAAGAGTAGCTGCTATATCTGCAAATAATTTAGAAATAGGTACACTAATTGCAGATGCAATGGAAAAAGTATCAAAAGATGGTGTAATTACAATAGAGGAATCAAAAACATCTTCTACAGATGTTGAAGTTGTAGAAGGAATGCAATTTGATAAAGGATATGTTTCACCATATATGGTTACAGATACAGAAAAAATGGAGGCTATACTAGATAATCCATATATATTAATTACAGATAAAAAAATAAGCAATATTCAAGAAATATTACCACTACTAGAAGCATTAATGCAAAACTCAGGAAAATTATTAATTATAGCTGATGATGTGGAAGGAGAAGTTTTATCTACTTTACTTGTAAACAAATTAAGAGGTGTTTTAAATGTAGTAGCAGTAAAAGCACCAGGCTATGGTGATAAAAGAAAAGAAATGCTAGAGGATATTGCAATATTAACAGGAGGAGAAGTTATAACATCTGATTTAGCTTTGGAATTAAAAGATACAACTTTAGAGCAATTAGGTAGAGCAAGACAAGTAAAAATACAAAAAGAAAATACGATTATAGTAAATGGATTAGGAAATAAAGAAAATATTGCAGATAGAGTAAAACAAATAAGAGCTGCACTAGAAGAAACAAAAAGTGAATATGAAAAAGAAGGACTACAAGAAAGACTTGCAAAATTGGCAGGTGGTGTTGCTGTAATACAAGTTGGTGCAGCAACAGAAGTTGAAATGAAAGAGAAAAAATTAAGAATTGAAGATGCATTATCCGCAACAAAAGCAGCAGTAGAAGAAGGAATAGTAGCAGGAGGAGGAACAGCATATATTAATATTTTACCTAAGGTAGAAGGATTGGTAAAAGAATTAAAAGATGATGAAAAACTAGGAGCAAAAATTGTATGTAGTGCATTAGAAGAGCCCGTAAAACAAATAGCAAGAAATGCAGGATTGGAACCAGCAGTTATATTAGAAAAAGTAAAATCAAGTAGTGAAGGGTTTGGATTTGATGCTGCAAAAGAAGAATATGTAGATATGAAAAAAGTTGGAATAGTAGATCCAACAAAAGTAACAAGAAGTGCACTTCAAAATGCAGAAAGCATAGCTTCTATGATACTTACAACCGAAAGTATAGTAACAGATAAAAAAGAAGAAAAATGTGGATGTGGAGGACACAATGACATGCCAGCTGGAATGGAAGGTATGTATTAATAATATTAATAAAAATAGATATGAAATTTTAAAATTTCATATCTATTTTTTTATGTGCTTAATTAGCAACCACATCCGTTGTTGCATCCTCCACCGCAGCAGCAGCAAAGAATTATTATTAATAATATTATCCAGCAGCAATCTCCACCAAAACCGAAACCGCCACATCCGCATCCTCTATTTTCTGGCATCACATTTCCCCCCTTTCAAATACAATTAATTTTTCTAGGGTATTTTAGTTATTACAGCAACATCTATTGCCACATCCGCAACAGAAAAGTAGTACGAAAAGAATAATGAACCATAAAAATTCACTATTGCAACCACAACAATTTCCCATCTTAGCAGACCTCCCTATGTGAAATTCTTTATTTCTCTTGTTCTTTTGTATATGTTATATAGTATTCAGAATATAAAAAAATGGTTACACAAATAAAATATAAAAAAATAGTACACAAATTATTAATTAAATGATATAATTCGACTAGAATAATTTACATATAAAAAAGGGAGCAAAATATGGGAAATATAGTATTATTAGATGATTTAACAATAAATAAAATTGCAGCAGGAGAGGTAATAGAAAGACCAGCATCTGTTGTTAAAGAAATGGTAGAAAATTCAATAGATGCAGGTGCAACAAATATCAATGTAGAAATTAAAAATGGGGGAATTTCATATATTTGTGTTTCTGATAACGGAAAAGGAATACAAAAAGATGATATGGAAATTGCATTTGAAAGGCATGCAACAAGTAAAATAAGACAAGCAAGTGACCTAGATGTTGTGAAATCTATGGGGTTTAGAGGAGAGGCTTTAGCAAGTGTTGCAGCTATTGCACATGTAGAAATGGTTTCTAAAACACAAGAAGAACAAATTGGAAATAGAATTGTAGTTGAGGCAGGAAAAACATTAGAGTTTGAAGAAACAGGATGTGCTAATGGAACAACAATAAAAGTTACCAATTTATTCTTTAATACACCGGTAAGATATAAGTTCCTAAAAAGAGATTTTACAGAAGGTGGTTATATAGAAGATGTTATTTCAAGAATAGCATTAGTAAATCCTAATATTGCATTTAAATTAGTAAGCTCTGGCAAAACTGTAATTCAAACAAACGGAAATGGCAAGTTACAAGATGTTATATACAGTATTTATGGTAAAGATATTGCAAGTAATGTTTTAGATGTAGATTATTTATATGAAGAAATGCATATAACTGGAGTAGTTGGAAAGCCAGAAATAGCAAGAAGTAATAGAAGTAACCAATTATTCTTTGTTAATAAAAGATATATAAAAGATAAAGTTTTAACAGGAGCAACAGAAAAAGCTTTTAAAGGAATGATTCCAATTGGAAAATATGGATTTATAATATTAAATATAGACATGGAACCTACCAAAGTAGATGTTAATGTTCACCCTGCCAAATTGGAAGTTAGATTTCAAGAAGAAAATAAAGTATTTAAAGCAATATACCATGCTATTCAAGATACTTTACTAAAAGCAGAACTTATTGCATCACCAGAAAAAGAAATAGAAGATAATAAAGAAGTAGTAGAAGAAGTAAAAAAAGCAAATACATTTAGTAATTTATTTAATAAAATTACAAATGGAATAAATAGTAATAACATACAAGAAAATGAGAAAAAACCTAATATAATAGAAGAAATGTATAATGCAAAAAAAGAGGAACTATCAAATACTCAAGTAATTAATACACAAGAAATAAAAGAAAAATTAAATAAAGCTGAACATGATGAAAATGCTGTTTCTAGTCCAGATATATCTATTGGAAATATATTAACAGATTTAGCAAAAATGAAAGCAGACTTAGATATTAATAAAAATGAGAATAACATAGATGTATTAGCAAAAGATGACTCTATAGAAGAAAAAATAAGTGATACAAAAGAGAAAATACAAGAGTTAAACAACTTAAATATTCCAGATAGTTTTGATTCAATGTATGAAAAAACATTTGGAGAAGCAACTGTTGCGCAAAAAGGAAAAATAGAAGAAGAAAATAAAAAAATTGATGCATATGACATTATAAGTGCTGATAATAAAATATCTGTATTTGAAGAACAAGAAAAATATAATACCAAACCAGTATATAAAATTATAGGAATAGTGTTTACAACATATATAATAATAGAAATAAAAGATGAAATGTATATTATAGATCAACATGCAGCACATGAGAGAATTATGTATGAAAAAATAAAAAAGAATTATTATTCTAATGAAGAAAAAGAATCACAACTATTATTATTACCAGATGTTATTACTCTAACACATAAAGAAATGGATATAGCAAGAGATAATATAGAGATTTTTGAAAAAGCAGGGTTTGAATTAGAAGAGTTTGGCGAAAACACAATTAAATTAAATGGAGTACCACCTGTATGTTACGATTTAGATACAAAAGAGTTATTTCTAGAAACTTTAGATGAAATTAATACTGTGGCTAGAACTGCAAAACAAGAAATTGAAGAGAAATTTATTGCAACAGTGGCATGTAAATCAGCTGTTAAAGCACATATGGCATTAAATAATCAAGAAGTAGAAAAACTTTTGGATGAATTATTAGAATTACCAAATCCTTTTACTTGCCCTCATGGAAGACCTACTGCAATTAAAATGGACAAAAAGGACATTGAGAAAAAATTCGCTCGTAGAAAATAAAAAATATATACAAATGAATAATGAAGAATTAATAATTAACAATGAATAATACGGTGTAAGGGCGGAACACTGTGTCCGCCAGCAAATTATAAAAATGCGAAGGGAAAAATTATATGGAGAAATCTAAAGTAATCGTGATTTGTGGACCCACAGCATCTGGAAAAACTGCCTTATCAATTGAACTGGCTAAAAGAATAAATGGTGAAGTTGTATCTGCTGATTCAATGCAAATTTATAAGGATATGGATATAGGAAGTGCAAAAGTAACAAAAGAAGAAATGCAAGGAATAAAACATTACCTAGTGGATTGTGTTTCTCCAGATGAAAGATATAGTGTTGCAAATTACAAACTAGATGCTAAAAAAGCAATAGAAGAAATATTAAAAAAAGGTAAAACTCCAATTGTTGTTGGAGGAACAGGATTATACATTGATGCTCTAATATATGAAATAGAATATCAAGATATAAAGATAAATGAAAGCTATAGAAAAGAACTAGAAAGTATAAAACAAAATCAAGGATTAGAAGTATTGTATGAAAGAGCTGTAAAAATAGATCCAGAAGCAATGAAAAAGATTAGCCCAAATGATTCTAAAAGAATAATGAGAGTTTTAGAAATATATGAGGCAACAGGAAAAAATAAAACAGAGCAAGAAGCAGAATCTAGATTAAAAGAAATACCATATAATTATAAAGTATTTGCTATTACAATGGATAGAGAAAAGCTTTATGAAAGAATTAATAAAAGAGTAGACATTATGATAGAAAATGGCCTAATAGAAGAAGTAAAAGAATTATTAAAAAAATATAAAGAGTTTCCAACAGCAATGCAGGCTCTAGGCTATAAAGAAGTAAAAGAATACTTAGATGGGAAACTAACTAAGCAAGAAATGATAGATAAAATAAAACAAGAATCAAGAAGATATGCCAAAAGGCAATTAACATGGTTCAGAAAAAATAAACAAACAATTTGGATAGATGGTTTAAATGATATGCAAAAAAACATAAATATTATTTTGGAGGAAAGCAATATTGGCTAAAAAAGTTAAAAAACCTCAAGTTAGGGTTAATGTAAAATTAATAATTACAATGATAATAGTTTTGATTTTTGTTATATGTTTAATATATAATGTCGTTTCATTATTTATTAATCCGTCAGATACATTTATGATAGATAATGGAAAAATATCTTCTTCAGAACAGGTTACAGGATATATTATTAGAGATGAGAAATTATTTCAAGGAGAAAATTATAAAAATGGAATATCTCAAATAAAAACTGAAGGACAAAGAGTAGCAAAAGGAGATCCTATATTTAGATATTACACTAATAATGAGGAAGATCTTGTAAAGAAAATATCAGATTTAGATACACAAATACAAGAAGCAATGGAAGAAGGAAATAAAATATATTCAAGTGATATATCTGTTTTAGAAAAACAAATAGAAGAAAATATCAATTTAACAACTAAAACAAATAAACTTAGTGATATAGCAGAGTATAAGAAAAATATTACTAATGCATTAACTAAAAAATCAAAATTAATAGGTGATTTGAGCCCTTCAGGGTCATATATAAAAAAATTGGTTTCTCAAAGAACTAAATATGAAGAACAACTAAACTCTGGTTCAGAATATATTAATGCAACAATTAGTGGAATGGTTTCATATAAAGTAGATGGTTTAGAAGAAACTTTAACCATTGATGGATTGTCTAATTTAACAGAAGATAGTTTAAACAAATTAAACCTAAAAACAGGTGCAATGGTACCTACTAGCGAAGAAAAAGGAAAGATTGTTAATAATTATTATTGCTATATCGCCACTGTTTTAAATTCAGAAGAAGGAAAAAATGCTCAGATAAATGATAAAGTTGATTTATTATTATCTACAGGTGACAGAATAAAAGCCAATATCGAATATATATCAGAGCAAAGTAATGGAAAGAGACTTATTGTTTTAAAAATTACAAAATGCGTTGACAAATTAATAGATTACAGAAAAATATCTTTTGAAATAGTTTGGTGGAGTGCAGATGGACTAAAAGTTCCAAATTCATCAATACTAAAAGAGGGAGATAAAACATACATTATTAGAAAAAGAGTTGGATATACTGACAAAATTTTAATAAAAGTATTAAAAGAAAGTAAAAATTATTGCATAATTGAAAACTATACTAGTTTAGAGTTAAAAGAGTTAGGATATACGGTTGATGAAATTAGAAATATGAAAAATATAAGTTTATATGACGAAATATTATTAAAAGCAACAAAATAATATTACAACAATATTACACCTATATTAAAAAAAAATTACAAATATGAAAAAGTATTGACAATAAACCTAAAAAGTAAGATACTAATTACAGTTAATACTAAGGAATTATTTAGGAGGTTTAGTAATGGCTGGAGCTATTGTAAATAAAATATGGGAAGCAATGGGATTAAATGCGCATAACGAAGATGAAGAATATTATGAAGATGATGAAGTAATGGAAGAAGAACAACCACAAGAAGAAGTGGGAGGATTCTTTAAAAGAAATAAAGTAGTAAATATGCCACAAACTCAAGTTAGAATGGTTATTTCTCAACCAACTAGCTTTGAACAAGCAGAAGAAATATGCACATATTTAAAAAACAGAAAATCTGTAATTGTTAATTTAGAATATGTTAACAAAGATGTTGCAAGAAGAATTGTAGATGTAATGAGTGGAGCTGTTCATGCTTTAGATGGACATATCCAAAAAATATCTAATTCTATATTCTTAATTGCACCTACTTATTATGAAATTTCAACAGAAATGGCAAGAGATGAAATAAAAAATAAACTTTCAGTTTCATGGTTGAAAAATGGTTAATAATAAAGTATAATTATAATGCAAGGGCGGACAAACATAGCTGTCCGTCCATTTTTAAAAAATAATGAAGGGAATGGTATTATATGATAACACCACTAGATATTGAAAACAAAAAGTTTTCTAAACAAATAGTAAATGGATATAGTGTAGATGAAGTAGATGATTTTTTAGATGATTTAACAGTTGATTATGAAAAATTATATAAAGAAAAATCAGAAGATAAAGCTAAAATAGAAAAATTAGAACAAGATATGGAACATTATAAAACTATAGAATCAACATTACAATCTACTTTAATAATGGCTCAATCAACAGCAGAAGAAGTAAAAGAAGTAGCAAATAAACAAGCAGAGCAAATTATAAATGAAGCTAAGACTAATGCAAAAAAAGAGTTAGATTCATTAGAAAATGAAATAGCATTAAAAAAGCATGAATTAGATGATATGCAAAAACAATTTGATGTTTACAAAGCAAAAATGGAATCTTTGTTAATATCACAATTAGAAATATTAAAAGAAATAAATAAAGATTAAAAAACAAGCAGCAGCTTGTTTTTTTTATGTACTTATTGACTTTTTACCTAATTAATTATATACTAATTACATAAAAATTAATAGGAGAAGACAATGAAAAAGATAACAAATATATTACTAATTTTATCTACAACATTAATATTCATTATGTTATTATCTGTAAAGAGTTTAGCAAGTACAACAGGTGTAATTACAGAAGTAACAGTTAATGTTAGAAAAGAAGCATCTACAGATGCTAAAGTAATAATGTATGTTACACAAGATGACAAAGTTGAAGTATTAGAAAAAAGTGGAGATTGGTATAAAATCAAGTATAAAAATAAAGAAGGATATGTGTATGCCGATTTTATAAAAGTAGATGAAGTAATTTCAGAAACTACTAAGAATTCTGAGAAAAATAAAATAACAGAAAGTAGTGAAGTAGAAAAACCATCTGAAAGTCTAGAAGTAATAAATGAAACAAAAATTAAAATAACACCAAATATATTATCTAGTGATATATATACTTTAAAGGCAGGACAAGAAATAAAAGTGCTAGAGCAAATATCTGGTTGGAGTTATATATCAGCAGATAAAGTGTCTGGTTGGGTAAGAAGCGATGCAATTCATGAGACTAAAGCTGAAGAAACTAAAACAACAACAGAAGAAAAAACAGAAGAAAAGCAAGAAATAGCTTATATAAAATTTAATAGTGTTAATTTAAGAAAAGAACCATCTACAGATTCAAGCATTATAGAAAAATTAAAAATAAATACAGACGTTATTGTTTTAGAAGAAGTAGACTCTGTTTGGAACAAAGTAAAAGTAAATGATAATATAGGATATGTTTCAAAAGATTTAATATCTGCTGAAAAACAAGAAGAATCAAAAGAAGAAGATTCAAATAGTACTACAACATCAAGAGATGGTGAAAGCATAAAAAGAGAAGAACAAAAAGAAGAGACTAAAACTGAAGAAACTAAAAACGAAAATAAAAATCAAAACCATTCTTCTACAAGCACATCTGGTCAAAAAGTTGTAGAATATGCAATGCAATACAAAGGTTATAAATATGTGTATGGAGGAACATCACCACAAAAGGGATTTGATTGTTCTGGATTCACAAGTTATGTATATAAAAATTTTGGATATAGCTTATCAAGATCTTCAGGTGGGCAAGCAAATAATGGAAAAAGAGTAGAAAAAGAAGATTTACAGCCAGGAGACTTAGTTATATATAAAAATCAATCTTTAACAAAAATAGGACATGTAGGAATTTATATAGGAAATAATAAAATGATACATGCATCAGAACCAGGGGTAGGTGTTACAATTACAGATATAGATTCTAAAGCACATAAGTATCCACAAAGGTTTGTGATGGGAAGAAGAATTATTAAATAAAGGGAGCAGATTAGGAGCTGAATCTTGAAAAGGCCAATTCTAACTGCAACAATAGGTTTTTTAATAGGAATATTAGGGGGACTATATTTAAATATGGTTCTCTTTATTTTTTTATTTAATTTAACCATACTAATTGCAAGATATATACAAGATAAAAAAATTATAAGAATTATAAAATTATGGTTAAATAAAAGTGTAATAATTTTATTAATAGTAACTGCCGTATTTGGGTATGGGTATATATATTATATAGAAAATACATATAAAAAAATATATATGCTATCAGGTAAAGTAGAAATAGAAGGCATAGTAGTATCTGAACCTATAATAAACGAATATAATAAAACTTATGAGTTAAAAGTACATAAAATAAATAATAAGAAAATTAGTCCAAAGAAATTTAGCTTTATTGTAGATAAAAAGCAAAAGGATTTAGAATATGGAGCATGTATATATTGCACAGTAGAGTATATAAAACCAAATTCAAGAAGAAATTTTAAAGGTTTTAGTTATGAAAACTATTTGAAAACAAAAAAAAATTATGAAACAATAAGAGCAATAGAAAAATCAAAAACTAAATATAAGAATAAAATTTCTATTGTAAGAAGACTATCATATAGGTTAAAAATGAAAATAATAAATAGTACAGGAACAATATTTACAAAAGAAGAAGAAGGAGTAGTTTTAGGAATAATTTTAGGAAATACAGAAAATATTACAGATGAAACCAAAGATGCATTTTCTGGTAGTAGTTTATCACATTTGCTAGCAGTTTCTGGAGCACACATTTCTTATATTGTATTAGGGTTAACAACTTTTTTTAGAAAATTAAGAATTCCCAAAAAGATAAATTATATACTAACAGCAATTTTATTAATCTTATATTTATTTGTAATAGATTTTACGGCTTCGGCAACAAGAGCGGTGATTATGACTATATTTCTTCTTTTACAAATAGTTTTTTGCAGAAAACAAGATTTAGCAACGACAATTAGTTTTTCATTATGTATTATTTTATTGGAGAATCCATATAAAATATTAGATGTAGGACTTTTACTTTCGTATTTAGGAACATTAGGAATTATTATAATATTTAATAAAATTAAGAGTAAAGATAAAAAAATGATGGATAAATTAAAAGATATGTGTATATTAACAATATCGGCACAAGTTCTAATTTTACCAGTTATGGCAATATGTTTTAACACAATATCATTTACTTTTATAATTTCAAATTTAATTGCCAGTATAATAATTGGACCAATAATTATATTTGGTTTTATATTAATTTTAATTTCTTTTTTTAGCATGCATATTTCTAAAATATTTGCTAAACCATATATAGTTCTTCTAAAGGTACTGATAAATGTTGCAAATTATAGTAGCATGATTCCAATTTCAAGAATATATGTAAGAACACCATATATAATAAGTATTATTTTGTATTATTTATTTATTGCAATTTTAATTATAATTTTTGAAATACAAAAATCTAATAGAAAATTTATAAAGGAAAAATTTCAAAGTATACTAACATGTATTAAATATAAAATTCTAAAAAATAAGAAAAGTCTGTGTGTTTGTATTGCTTTAATAATTCTTATATCTATTTTTATTAATAAAATACCATCTGGTTTAAAAATATATTTTATAGATGTTGGACAAGGAGATAGCACTTTAATAGTCACACCATTAAATAAAACAATATTAATAGATGGAGGTGGAAATGAAAATAGTAATGTTGGTAAAAATATATTGTTGCCATATTTACTAGATAGAAGAATCAGAAAATTGGATTATGTTTTTATATCACACTTTGATACTGATCATGTGCGGTGGAATATTATATTTAATGGAACATATAAAAATCAAGCATATTATTATTACTAAACAATATGAAAATTCCGAAAATTATAGAAAATTTTTATCTATTGCTAAAACAAAAAAGATAAAGATAAAAGTAGTAAAAGAAAGTAAAATAACTATAGAAAAAGGAGTAATTTTTAATATGATTTGGCCAGATTATGAAAATATGATACAAAATAATGCTATAAATAATAATTCGTTTGTTTTTAAATTAGTATATTACAATTTTTCTATGTTATTTACAGGAGATATAGAAGAAGTGGCTGAAAAATCCATATTAAAAAGATATGTTAATAATAAAGAAATTTTAAGAGCAGATATTATAAAAGTTGCTCATCATGGTTCTAAAACATCATCTTCAGAAGAATTTATAAATACGGTATCTCCTAAATATGCTGTAATTGGTGTTGGACAAAATAATAAATTTGGACATCCATCTGAAAGCGTAATAAAAAATTTAAAAAAGAAAAATATACAAATATATAGAACAGATAAAATGGGAGAAATACAGATAAATGTAAATAGAAAAAATAAAATAAAAGTAAGAAAATTTATAAATAATTAAAATGTATAATATTAGAAAAAGTGGAGAATAATACAAAAAAGGATTAAAGGTAGAAAATGAAAAATAAAATTATTTTTGTTATTTGTATTTTTTTTATAATTGTATTGGGAGTATTGGCTGGAAATTATTTATATAAATACAATACTTCTGGGGAAAAGATTTCTAGTACTAATAATTTGCAGGAAAATATTATTGAAAACAAAATAAGAATATCAGACACAATTCAAACATCTACATCAAAAGTAAAAACGACCCCTAATACATTGATGATATTTAAAACATATTATACAAAATGTAAACATTATATAAATAGTTATGAAGATATAGACGCAAGTGCAGTAAATTTAACACAAGAAGAGATAAAAGAAAAATATAAAGGCTGGAAGATAGAACAATTTTCAGAAGAACAAATACTGCTAGAAAGAGAAGAGGAGGAGTATTGTAATGAACATTACAAACTTAAATTAGAAGATGGAAAAGTTTATATTTATATAATAGATAGTAATAACAATGTAACTAAATGGAAAGATACAGAAATAACTTCTGAATTTCTTACAGAAGAAGATATATTAAGATTAAAGGAAGGTATTACTGTATATGGAAAAGAAAATCTAAGCAGTGTTCTTGAAGATTATGAATAATTATTAATTAAATCATATACGGGCGGACTTATATGTCCGCCCGTAAAAAATGTTATAAAATTTTTTAATTTAATTTTAAATTTTCTTTTTTAAAATAGCCTTTTATATAAAATTCTCTAAAATACATTACTAAAGAAAATATAGTCATAACTAATGCCATGTAGTAAATAATAATATCAAAATAATAGTTAAAATTAAATTGTCTTATTAATAAAGAAGATGCAATTGCTAAGTAAAATAAAACAGTAGCAACCTTACCATACCATTTACTAGAAACTACTAAGTCCTTTCCATAAAGAAAAGATGCACCTGAAACCATAAAGGCTTCCTTAAAAAGAACTACAATTACAATCCATAATGGAATTATTCCTTTACAAACTAAAGTACATAAAATTGAAAGTTGAGTTGTTTTGTCTGCAAGAGGATCAATTAATTTACCGAAATTTGTGATTAAGTTAAATTTTCTGGCTATTGCTCCATCTAAAACATCTGTTAACCCAGATAGTATTAATGCAACTAAAGCCGCAATATACATATCTTTTATTAAATAATAAACAATAAAAGGTATTATAATAAATCTTGCAATTGTAAGTATGTTTGGAATATGTTTTAACATATTGTACTCCTATCTATTTTATTTTAAAATCAAATTTGTCTTTAATAAAATCTATCTCTACTGTTTGACCATTTTTTAATTTTTGTCTTAATATCATCTCAGATAATTCGTCTTCAAGATATCTTTGAATGGCTCTTCTTAATGGTCTAGCACCATATTTTAAATCTGTACCTTTTTCAAGTAATTGTAATTTTGCATTCTGTGTTATAGTCATGCTTATATTTTTATCAGAGAGAGCATTAATTGTATCATTTAACATTAAATCTACAATTTGTAATAATTCTTCTTTTGTTAGGCTATTAAATACAACAATTTCATCGATTCTATTTAAAAATTCTGGTCTAAAAGTTTCTTTTAAAGTATCTAATATTTTACCAGAGTCAGTAGAAGGTGTTTTTCCAAAACCAATAGAATTTGTATTAAGGTTTGAACCAGCATTTGATGTCATAATTATTATTGTATTTTCAAAACTAACAGTGTTGCCTTGAGAATCGGTTAGTTTACCATCATCTAATACTTGAAGCAATATATTAAATACATCTGGATGAGCTTTTTCAATTTCATCTAATAAAATAATTGAATAAGGTTTTCTTTTTACTTTTTCAGTAAGTTGACCAGCATCATCATATCCAACATATCCAGGAGGCGAACCTATTAATTTAGAAGTAGAATGTTTTTCCATATATTCCGACATATCTATTCTAATTATAGAATCTTCATTTCCAAACATTTCATAAGCTAAAGATTTAGCAAGATATGTTTTTCCAACTCCTGTAGGACCAACAAAGATAAAAGAAGGTGGCCTTTTACTAGATTTTAATCCAGCTCTATTTCTTCTTATTGCACGGCTAACTGCTTCAATAGCAGCATTTTGACCTACTATTCTTTTATGAAGATTATTTTCTAAATTAAGTAGTTTATCTGTTTCTGCTTCTGTTATTTTCTTTACAGGAATTTTAGTCCAATTTTCAACAACTGTAGCAATATCCTCTACGGTAATATTAGGAAGTTTTATTTTTTTGTTTAGAGCATCAATGTCTTCAATTAATTGACATTCCTTTGTTTTTAAATCAGCAGCTTTTTGATAATCTTCTGTAGAATCTGCTTGAGCAGCTTCTTCTTTTTGAGCTTGAACATTAGCTAGTTCATTTTTTAAAATTTCTAACTTAAATAAATCTATGTTGTCTAAATTTTTTCTAGAACAAGCTTCATCTAAAATATCTATAGCTTTATCTGGCAAGAATCTATCATGAATATATTTTTCAGACATAATAACAGTTTTTCTTATAACATCTGTAGAAATTTTAACCTTATGATAATCTTCATAATATTTTTTTATACCTTCAAGTATGCTTATAGAATCTTCAATATTTGGCTCTTCAACTAAAACACTTTGAAATCTTCTTTCTAGTGCAGAGTCCTTTTCTATATATTTTCTATATTCTTTTAATGTAGTTGTTCCTATTAACTGAATTTCACCATTTGCAAGTGATGGCTTTAAAATATTAGCAGCACTCATTGAATTTTCAGAATCACCAGCACCAATAATATTATGAATTTCATCAATAACTAGAATAATATTTCCACAAGATTTACATTCATCAATAATTGCTTTCATTCTACTTTCAAATTGACCTCTAAATTGAGTACCTGCCACTACGGCTGTCATATCTAAAAGATAAACTTCTTTATTTAATAATTTGGCAGGAACATTTTGAGTAGCGATTTTTAAAGCTAATCCTTGAGCAATTGCTGTTTTACCAACACCAGGTTCTCCTATTAAGCAAGGATTATTTTTAGTACGCCTATTTAATATTTGAATAACTCTATTAATTTCTTTATCTCTTCCAATAACTATATCTAATTGATTATTCTTTGCTTTATTAGTTAAATTGGTACCATAAGTATCAAGAAATTTTCTTTTCTTTTCTTTAGGTTTTTTATCAACTTTAACTCGTTTATTACCATTGGCAGCTGATGAATTTTCATTATTAGAAGCTGTTTCATTTGGATTAAACATAGCACCAAAAATAGAACCTATTGGCATGCCATTTTCATCAGATATATCTAAATTTTCATTGTTTAGCGAATTTGATATATCCTTAAAAATAACTCCAAATTGTGAAGCCATTTTATCAATATCGATAGGATTTATATTATTTATATTATTAATATCAGATTTATCAACAGAAATTCCTTTTTCTTTTGCACAATTATAGCAATATCCAACTAGATGATTTTTATCTTCTTTTGTAGGTTCATTAATAAAAATAGTAGCTGGATTCTTTTTGCAATTTGAACATAACATATATGTGTCTCTCCTTTACTGTAAAAATATCATAATAAATAATACATCAAAAACAATAAATAGTCAATATTTAAGTACATTCGAAATATATAAAAATGATTGAAAATAACATAAAATCGTGATATAATATTATTGCATTTCGAAAAGAAATGTAGAACAGGGATAAAAATTTCACAAGGAGGAATGTTTCATGAAAAAGAATATCCCTATAAATGCTGTGGTATACCATGGCGGTAATATTAGTGTGAAGCAACTTGAGCGGATCATTGATTTATTACCAAAGGATTTTTGTGGCGATATAGTCATTAATGGCGATATACAGCCTAATGATCCTTCACAATGTCAAACGCAATTCTTAAATATTGAAAAAGACATTTCTATATGGGCAAATAATATTTATTTGCTTGATGACCTATATACAAAGGGTTCTTTGTATATTAAAAGCACAATCTCAGCAAAAGATATAACAGTAGAGCAGGACTGCTGTGCTAGATATATTTATTGCTATTATGCAGAGGTAATGGGGGATATAGACACTTCTGTGGTAAACGCAGAATATGGATATAAATCTCATGGAGAGGAAAATGTCCCAGTATTGTTTATTGAAGAAACGCTTGACTAAAAAATGCAGGAGTACTTTAAAAGTGCTCCTGTGTTTTTTTAGAATATTGATTTGATAAGGAAAATATGATAAAATTTAAAACATGAAAATAAAAGAATTATTAGAATATGGAAAAAATAATTTAATAGAAAAAGAAGAACCATATAAATTATCAAAAATGTTGTTAAAGAGTATATTACATATAGACACAACCTATTTGCTAATAAATAGCGAAAAAGAAATTACTAAAGAAATAGAAAATAAGTATAAAAAAGGGATACATGATTTAAAAAGTGGTAAACCATTACAATATATAACCAATAAGCAAGAATTTATGGGTTTAGATTTTTATGTAGATGAAAATGTTTTAATACCGCAACCAGATACAGAAATATTAGTAGAAGAAGTATTAAACAAGATAGAAAAATTAAAAGGCAAAATAAATGTGCTAGATATTTGTACAGGAAGCGGAGCAATAGGAGTGTCAATTGCTAAGAATGCAACTAATGTAAATGTAACAATGTCAGATATATCGGAAAATGCGTTAAAAGTGGCACAGAAAAATGCAAAAACAAATGAAGTGTTAGATAAATGTAAGTTTATAAAATCAAATATGTTTGAGAATATAGAAGAAAAATATGATGTAATAGTATCAAATCCGCCATATATAAAGAGCAAGATAATAAAAACATTAGAAAAAGAAGTACAAAATGAACCATTAATAGCGTTAGATGGTGGAGAAGATGGATTAGATTTTTATAAAATAATAATACAGACAGCTTATAAACATTTAAAAGAAAATGGAATATTAGCATTAGAAATAGGGTATGACCAAAAAGAAGAAGTAATTAAATTAATAGAAGAAAGCAATAAATATATAAACATATACTGTAAAAAAGACCTAGCGGGAAATGATAGAATTATAATATGTAATTTGTAAATAAATTGCTATAAAAGGAGAAAAAAATGTCTTTTTCAAAGGATTTAAAAGATGAATTATTAGAACTAAAGATGTGGGATTTAGGTAGTAATATGAAACAAGACGAGCAATTAGCAAGGCTTTATATAAGAGAAGCTTTTATTAAATCTGGCTCAGTAAATGACCCAAATAAAAAATATCATCTTCAAATAATGTTTAAAGAAAAAGCCAAAGCAGAAGAGATGCAAACACTACTAAACAATTTTAATATTCATGCAAAAATAATTATAAAAGAAAAAGACTATATGCTTTACTTAAAGGATGGAGAAGAAATATCAGAATTTTTAGCGCTAGTTGGTGCAAACAAAAGCGTAATAAAGTTTGAAGAAATAAGAGTAATAAAAGAAAAGAGAAATGATATAAATAGATTAGTAAATTGCGAAACAGCAAATTTAAACAAAACAATAAATGCTTCTGTAAAACAAATAGAAGATATAAAGAAGATAAAAAAAGCAGGAAAGTTTAATGAATTGCCAGAAACATTAAAAGAGATTGCAGAAGTAAGGATAAATAATCCAGAAATGTCACTAATTGAACTTGGAAAATTATTAGACAAACCAATAGGAAAATCAGGAGTAAATCATAGACTAAAAAAACTATCACAAATAGCCGAAGAATTAAAAATATAGAGGAAATATATGAAAGAGATAGGAATTTATATACATATACCGTTTTGTATTAAAAAGTGTGAATATTGTGATTTTGTATCATATTGTAATAAAGAAAAATATGTACCACAATATATAAATGCATTAAAAAAAGAAATTAAAAATAATATCAATAAAGAATACAAAATTACAACAATATATATAGGTGGAGGAACTCCATCATCAATAGAAGAAAACTACATAGCAGATATAATAGAAACAATAAAACTTAATATGAATGACGAAAATTTAAAAGAATTTAAAAATGTTGAAGTTACAATAGAAGTAAATCCGGGAACGGTTACTGAGAAAAAATTAGAAACTTATAAAGAAATTGGAATAAATAGGTTAAGCATAGGGTTACAAGAAACACATGATGAATTACTAAAATCAATAGGAAGAATACATACATATGAAGAATTTTTGAAAACATATAATCTGGCAAGAAAAATAGGGTTCAACAATATAAATGTAGACTTGATGATAGCACTTCCAAATCAAACGATACAAGATATAAAAGAAAATTTGGAAAAGATAATAAAATTAAATCCAGAACATATTAGTGTATATTCTTTGATATTAGAAGAAGGAACCCCTTTTTATAATAAGTATAATGAAAATAAAATAAGGTTACCTGATGAAGAGTTAGAAAGAAATATGTATTGGTATGTTAAAAATACTTTAGAAAACAATGGATATATACATTATGAAATATCAAATTTTTCAAAAAAAGGTTTTGAATCAAAGCATAATATGAACTGTTGGAATCAAGAAGAATATTTGGGATTTGGAGTAGCAGCACATTCGTATAATAATAAAATAAGGTATTCAAATACTAATAGTATAGAAGAATATATAAAAGGAAGTAATAAAATAATACATGAAAAACAAACACTAGAAGATATGCAAAAAGAATATATGCTATTGGGATTAAGAAAAATAGAAGGAATAAATATACAAAAATTTAAAAATAAATTTGCACAAAATCCAATATTTATATTTAGAGAACAACTTAGTAAACTAGTAGATGAAGAGTTAATAATTGTTGATGGAAATGAAATTAAATTAACAAATAAAGGGTTAGATCTAGCCAATATAGTATGGGAAGAATTTGTATAATTAAAAGAAATAAGTTAAAAATACTTGAAACGATCAAATAAATGTGTTAATATAATATACATAGAAAACCAAAATCCGTATACATAGCAAAGTATGATAAATAAAAATATATTATAAGAGAGATAAATGGTAGCTGAAAAATTTATCAATATATATTTATCAGAAATTTCACTTATGTTGGACTTTTATTGAAGAAAGTAGGTAGAAGCGGTAGCTCCGTTATAGCTTTATAAAGAATGAGACTAGTTTAACTAGTGAAATTAGGTGGTACCACGAGTCATTTCGTCCTATATGGATGAAATGGCTTTTTTGATTGAATAATAGAAAGGAGATTCATATGAAAGAAAAATTAGAAACAATTAGAAATCAAGCAAAGAAAAGAATAGAAGAAATTAAAGACTTACAAGCCTTAAATGAATTAAAAGTTAAAATACTTGGAAAAAAAGGTGAGCTAACAGAAATACTAAGAGGAATGAAGGATTTATCACCAGAAGAAAGACCAATTATAGGAAGTTTGGTAAATACAGTTAGAGATGAAATAGAAGGAACAATAAAAAGTGCAGAAGAATTATTAAAACAAAAAGAACTAGAAGAAAAACTAAATAAAGAAAAAATAGATATTACATTACCAAGCTCAAAAATAAAAAGAGGAAGTAAACATCCGATAAATAGAACAATAGAACAAATACAAGATTTGTTTGTTTCAATGGGATATGATGTTGTGGACGGTCCAGAATTAGAAACAGATGAGTTCTGTTTTGAAAGACTAAATTTACCTAAAGGACATCCAGCAAGAGATATGCAAGATAGTTTCTATATAACAAATGAACATTTATTAAGAACACAAACATCAGCAGTGCAAGCAAGAACAATGTTAGCTAACGAAGAAAAGTCACCTATAAGAATAATATGTACAGGAAAAACATATAGAAGAGAAGATGATGCAACACATTCACATCAATTTAACCAAGTAGAAGGATTAGTAATAGATAAAAAAGAAAGAAATGTATCATTGGCAGATTTAAAAGGAACATTAGAAGTATTTGTTAAAGAAATGTTGGGTGATAATTTAGCGCTAAGATTTAGACCAAGTTACTTCCCATTTACAGAACCATCTTATGAAGTAGATGTAACATGTTTTAAATGTGGCGGAAAAGGATGCAACTTATGTAAGCAAACCGGTTGGATAGAAATATTGGGTTGTGGAATAGTTCATCCAAATGTACTAAAAATGAATGGTTATGATCCAGAAAAATATGCAGGATTTGCATTTGGAACGGGAATAGATAGATTAGCAATGTTTAAATATGGAATTACAGATATGAGATATTTATATCAAAATGATGTAAGATTTTTAAAACAGTTCGATAGAAAAGATTAAATTAAAAAATAATATAATTTAAAGGAGAAATATTATGAAATTAAGTACAAATTTTGTTAAAGATTACATAGATATAGATGTAGATATAAAAACACTTGCTGAAGATATGACAAGAGTAGGAAATGAATATGATTCTGCAGAAAAACTAATAAATGCAACCAACTTAGTAATAGGAGAAGTTGTAGAATGTGAAGAACATCCAGATTCAGACCATTTACATGTTTGCAAGGTAAATGTGGGAGACGAAGTATTAGATATTGTTTGTGGGGCTCCAAATGTAAGAAAAGGATTAAAAGTAATAGTTGCAAAAGCAGGAGCTGAGCTTCCTGGTGGAGTGAAAATAAAAAAAGGAATGATAAGAGGGCAAGAATCTAATGGAATGTTATGCTCTATTGCAGAATTAGGAATAGAATCAAAATTTTTAAAACCAGAAGACAAAGAAGGAATACATGAATTATCACAAGATGCAAAAGTTGGAGAAGATCCAATAAAAGAATTACAAATGGATGATTCAGTAGCTGATTTTGAATTAACAGCAAATAGAGGAGACTTATTAAGTATATTAGGAATGGCATATGAATTAGGAGCAATCTATGATAAAGAAGTCAAAGATGTGGATCTTAATCACAAAGAATCAGAAAAAGATATAAATGATAATTTTAAATTAAAAATAGACACAGAAAATTGTAAACTGTTTTTAGCAAAGAAAGTTGAAAATCTTGAAATAAAAGAAAGTCCAGCATTTATAAGAAATAGATTAATAGCATCTGGAATAAGACCAATAAACAATGTAGTAGATATTAGTAATTATGTTATGTTAGAATTAGGTCAACCACTACACTTCTATGATGCGGATAAACTAAAAGGAATGTTAGAAGTTAGAATGGCAGAAGAAGGAGAAAAACTAACAACATTAGATAATATAGAAAGAGTATTAACAACAAATGATATAGTAATTTCAGATGGAGAATCAGCAATAGGGTTAGCTGGTGTAATGGGAGGACTTGATACAGAAGTAACAGAAAACACAAAAAATGTTATTATAGAAGCAGCAATATTTGATAGTGTAAAAGTAAGAATAACATCTAACAAAATATTAAGAAGTGAAGCAAGTAATAGATTTGAAAAAGGATTAGATCCAAACAGAACATATATGGCAGCAGAAAGAGCAGCAAAAATGTTAGAAGAATATGCGAATGGAACAGTATGTAAAGGGACAGTTGTATATGACAAAACAGATGTAGAACCAAAAACAATAGAAATAACATATAAAAATATAACAGATGTGTTAGGTATGGAAATATCTGAAGATTCAATATTAGATGTATTTAGAAGATTAGGATTTACTTATGAAACAACAGAAGACAAAATATTTGTAACAGTTCCAACAAGAAGATTAGATATAGCTATAAAAGAAGATTTAATAGAAGAAGTTGGAAGAATATATGGACTAGATAACATAGAAGGAAAATTACCAACAGTACCAATGAAACAAGGAAGTTTGGACAATACAGATAGAGAAATAAGAAATAAAATGATTTCATTAGGACTAAATGAAACATTATCTTATGTATTAGTAAGAAATGATGAAGCAGATAGATTTACAACAGACAAATTCGAAAAAGTTGATTTATTAGCACCTATAACAGAAGAAAGAAGTACATTAAGATATAGTGTTATATCATCACTATTTAAAATATATGAGTATAATAAAGCAAGAAATGTAAAAGATGTTTCAATATTTGAAATAGGAAAAGGATTCTATAAAAAAGAGAACTATGGAGAAGACAAAAAATTAGCAGTATTAATGTCTGGAAAATATTATTTAGGAATAGATAATAAAAAAGATGTAGACTTCTATGTAATAAAAGGAGTAGCAGAAGAAATACTAGACTACTTAGGATATGCTAATAGGTATAGTTTTGTAATGCCAAAAGAGATGCCAAAAGAAATGCACCCAGGTCAAACAGCTGAAATATCAGTTAATAATGACATAGTGGGAATAGTTGGAAAAGTACATCCATCACTAGAAAAAGAAAATGTGTATGTTTTAGAAATAAACTTAGATAAATTACTAGCTAAGAAAACAGGAAAAATGAAATTCAAAGAAATATCAAAATATCCAGAAATAAGTAAAGACTTAGCAATATTAATAGATAAAAACATATCATCAGATGAAATAGCAAAAGTAATAAAAAAATCAGCAGGATCATTACTTACAAATATAGAAATATTTGATGTATACGAAGGAAAAAATATACCAAAAGAAAAAAGAAGTATAGCATACTCATTATCATTTGGAACAATGGATAGAACACTAACAGATGAAGAAGTAAATAATATAATGATGAAAATAATAGAAAGTTTACAAAATAAATTGCAAGCAGAATTAAGAAGCTAGAACCAAAAAAGAGAGTTAATAACTCTTTTTTTATAATAGGAAATTATAATAAATTGTTTTGTGTAGGGGCCGGACGCCTCTGTCCGCCCGAGCGGAATTTATTCCACTTTGTGCGTTGACAAAAGAGAAATAACCTGTTATAATAAAAAACATATTAAGAGTATACCTAGAAAATAGTATATTTTTGAGCGGTATAGATAGCTGAATAAGAAGCTATTACACTTGAAGTAGGTAAGCCTTACTGAGGAGTCTTAAAGATTTTTCAGTAAGGCTTTTTTGATTATTATATAAGGAGGGGGATTTTATGACATATTTTAAGAAATTAGTTGGAGATAATATTTATTTATCACCAAGAAGGGTAGAAGATGCCGAAAAGTTTACAGAATGGTTAAACGATTTTGAAACAACAGACTATATAGGAAGAAGTTGTGCAATAGTAACAGTAGAATCAGAAAAAGAATATTTAGAAGAACATATACGAGATGAGGCAAATTTTGTAATAGTAAATTTAACAAATGAAGAAATTATAGGAACAATAGGATTGTTAAATATAAATCATTTACAGAGAACTGCTGTACTTGGGATTTTTATTGGAGACAAAACAAGTAGAAATAAAGGATATGGAACAGAAGCAATAAAACTACTTTTAGATTATGGTTTCAATTATTTAAACTTAAATAATATAAAATTGGATTTAATGGAATTCAATGAGAGAGCCTTAGCATGCTATAAAAAATGTGGATTTAAAGAATACGGAAGAAGGAGAAAATGTAACTTTATTAATGGAAAATATTACGATACTATAGAAATGGATATATTAAGAGATGAGTTTGAAGGGAATTTTATAAGAAATAAGAATATATAAAATAAACTTTACAAATTTTGCAATATAAATACACAATTTGTTCATAATTAAAATATATAATATCTTTATATTGAAACAAGAGGTGGTTTATATCAACAAATTAATAAACTTAGAGAAAAATATTGATAATACATATAAAGAAATTAATTATAGAAACGATGAGTATAAATCTGTTATGGAAATATACTATGCTGCACTAATAAAAACAAAAAATATAATAAAAGACTTGCAAAAGGAACTAAATAAATATGCAGGATATGAAATAATTCATGATGTTACATCAAGAATCAAAAGCTATGATAGTATAATTAATAAAATGAAAAAGAAAAAAATAAATTTTACTTATGAAGAATTAATAGAAAATATAAATGATATAGCAGGAATACGAATAATTTGTATGTCTGAAGAAGATATTTATAAAATAGTAAAAATACTTTCATCAATGCAAGAAATAAATGTTATAAAAGAAAAGGACTATATTAAAAATTGCAAGAAGAGTGGGTATTCTGCATATCATCTTATTATTGAAGTACCAATATATAAAGAAGATAAAAGAGTTTGGGTAAAAGTAGAGATACAAATAAAAACAATGGCAATGGATTTTTGGTCTTGCATAGAGCATAAAGTAAAATATAAATCGTCAAAAGAGATTTCAAAAAGAGATAGCAAAAAATTAAAAGTATATGCAAAAATTATTTCAAAAATAAATAGAAGTATGATAAAAATGTATAAAAATAATTATAAATATATTGAAAATTAATAAAAGTTGAAATATAATTTGGTTGTAAAGGAGGTAAAAATATGGAACAATTTTTAAAGAAAATGGGATGGGCTTCTATTGTTACTTCTATTGCATTTGCTATTATTGGACTAATTATGGTATATAATCCAGACACTACTTTTAAAGTAATTTCATATTTAATAGGAGGATTCTTTATAATTTTTGGTATTATAAAAATAATAGAATATTTTAAAACCAAAGGTTCTTATGATTTATATAATTACGAGCTAGTATATGGTATTATAGCAACTTTACTAGGCTTAATAGTTATAATATGCCATGGAACAATTGAAGCAGTATTAAGAATTTTAATAGGAATATGGATTCTATATAGTGGAGCTATGAGATTGGGGTTATCATTAAAAATACAAAAATTAAATTCAGACAAAAAAATATGGATAGTAGGATTAATAATATCATTAATAATTCTATTCTGTGGAATATATATAATGGTTAATCCAGGAACAATTATAGTAACTATAGGAATAATTATGATATCATATGCTATTATGGATATAATAGAAGAAGTAATATTTATAAAAAATGTAAAAGAAATAGAAAAATAATTTTACAAATATAATTAAAAATATAAGGGCAGACATTTAAGTCTGCCTTTAAAATTAAGTGAATACTATAATTATAACATCTTTTATGAAAATATTAAAAAAAGTATTGACAAGAATACATATTAAATAGTATAATTACATTTGCCAGTGAGATGCAGATGTGGCGGAACTGGTAGACGCACAGGACTTAAAATCCTGCGGTTGAATAAACCGTGCCGGTTCGATTCCGGCCATCTGCACC
>JABLTL010075133.1_pt1 | contig 30079 bp, 55 predicted proteins | sample 7160151 | NCBI WGS metagenome assembly JABLTL01 (sample SAMN14651223, study PRJNA627086) | human gut metagenome | isolation source: feces | host: Homo sapiens
CCCGCCTGCAAATCCCCCAAAAAATCAAAAAGGCGCTTTTTGCCGCTAAATCTCGCTAAATCTCGCCAAATCTCGCTAAATTTTAATTATAGGGCTATATGCTAATATTTTGGCTTGTGAGAGCAGAGTTACCCAAGTTGGTAAACTTATAAGCAAAAGTTATTGCTGTTCTTAGAGACGAGAATATAGGCTTTAAACGATATAATCACATTTAAAAGAAAGGACAGTATGCAAACACAAAACGGTGGCAGACCCACAATTTTACCTAAGATGTATGAAGAACCGCTATTTAGTCAAATCATTGATAAAATTGAATCAGGCTGTAATGACAGAGAAATCTACACCAATTTGCATTGTTCGGCTAAAACTTTTAGAAAGTGGCGAGATGACAATATAAAGGCGTATGACGAAGCTAAAAGCATTGCTAGGGGAAATCTATTAGAACTAGCTGAAAGTGCCTTAGCGAGCAAACTGACAGTCAGAACGCTAAAGGAAACAGAAACAATATATGACGCTGACGGAAACATTGAAAAAGTAAAGGTTAAAGAAAAAGAACTTGACAAAGATAGCTTAGTAGCGATGATGGTTGCTAAGGCCGGAAACCCTGAACTTTATAACCCTACTGAATGGCGGAGATTACAACAAGAAGAATCAAGCGCTAATGACCTTAAAGCTAAGATTGAAGAACTTGATAACTATAAGCTAAGTAAGTATAAAACACCAGAAATTGAAGTGCCAGAGGGGTTTGAATGAGAAGTGTAACTTATAAAGATAAATATATAGTTTATGAAGACGGTAATGTTTACAGTCTTTCTAAAAACAAAATGATGAAGCCAACTTTACAAAAGAATGGTTATTATAAAATTTATATTTGTAATAAAAATACTTGGCTGCATAGATTTATAATGGAAGCATTCAATGGTAAAAGTGATTTAACTGTTGACCATATAGACGGAAATGCACAAAACAATAATTTGTCTAATCTTGAGTATGTAACGCAAGCTGAAAATACACGAAGAATGTTTGAACGTGTTGGAACTGCCCATTTAAAAAATAATTTTAATGGAGAAATATATGGTTGTAAAAAACTTGTTTATAAAGGGTTAAAATTTAATAGCATAAATGAATTAGCTAGAAAAATGGGACTAAATAGAAATACTGTTAAGAACAGAATAAAAAAAGGTATATTGAATGTAGAATTCGAGGGATAAAATGTATTACATGAATCAAATGTTAGCTTATAATAAAGAACATGGCATAGAGCTAAACAAATATATGCGTAAAACTATTAAAAAGCAAATCAGAATTCATGAGAAATATATTTATCGTTATGATAGAGTTACGCAGGCTATCGAGTGGATAGAGGATAATTTTTACCTTACTACTGGTAATTTAATGAAAATCAAGCTACACCCTACGCAAAAATATTGGTACGAGTTAATGCTTGGTTATGATATGATTGATGAAAAAGGCATCCAGGTCAACCTAGTTAATGAGATTTTTCTTAATTTAGGTCGTGGATCAGGTAAGTCAAGTTTAATGGCTACGCGCGTGCTTAACTGGATGATCTTAGGCGGTCAATACGGCGGAGAGAGCTTAGTTATTGCATACGATAATACACAGGCTAGACACGTATTTGACCAAGTTCGGAATCAAACGGAAGCAAGCGATACATTGAGAGTGTACAACGAAAACAAGATTTTCAAGAGTACAAAACAAGGGCTAGAGTTTACTTCCTTTAAAACCACTTTCAAAAAGCAAACAAATGATACTTTGAGGGCGCAAGGTGGTAACAGTTCTCTTAATATATTTGATGAGGTTCATACCTATGGCGAAGATATAACAGAATCAGTCAATAAAGGTTCACGTCAAAAACAAGATAACTGGCAAAGTATTTACATTACTTCTGGTGGACTTAAACGAGACGGTTTATATGATAAACTTGTTGAACGCTTCAAATCAGAAGAAGAATTTTACAATGATAGGTCGTTCGGCTTGCTTTACATGCTAGAAAATCATGAGCAGGTCAAAGATAAGAAGAATTGGACTATGGCATTACCGCTTATTGGTGACGTTCCTAAGTGGTCAGGAGTTATTGAAGAGTATGAGCTTGCGCAAGGAGACCCAGCGTTACAGAATAAGTTCTTAGCGTTTAATATGGGCTTGCCTATGCAGGACACAGCTTACTACTTCACTCCGCAAGATACTAAACTAACAGAATTCAATTTATCTGTATTTAATAAAAATAGAACTTATGTCGGAATTGACCTATCCTTAATTGGCGATTTAACCGCTGTGTCGTTCGTTTGTGAGTTAGAGGGTAAAACTTACAGTCATACACTTACTTTCTCTGTACGGTCGCAATATGAGCAACTGGACACAGAACAACAAGAGTTATGGACTGAATTCGTTGACAGAGGCGAACTAATCTTACTTGATACGGAATACATTAATGTAAATGACTTAATACCATATATTAATGACTTTAGAACTAAGACAGGGTGCAGACTTAGAAAAATTGGATATGACCCAGCTCGCTATGAAATTTTAAAAGGTTTGATTGAGCGTTATTTCTTTGATAAAGACGGAGATAACCAAAGAGCAATTAGACAAGGTTTCTCGATGAATGACTATATTAAACTATTAAAATCTAAGCTAGTCGAAAACAAACTTATCCATAACCAAAAAGTTATGCAATGGGCTTTAAATAATACTGCTGTTAAAATCGGACAAAGTGGGGACTATATGTATACTAAAAAACTTGAAAAAGATAAAATTGACCCTACTGTTGCCTTGACAATGGCGTTAGAAATGGCGGTGTCAGATGAAGTATAACGTTGACACAGTAAGAGAGAGTGGCTGGTACAATAAAAAAGAATGGTTGGCAGTCCGTGATTATGTAAGACAACGTGACAAAATGACTTGCGTAAGATGTGGCGCATTCGGTGCTAAAAAATACGAAGTAGACCATATTATTGAACTAACGTGGGAAAATCTTGATGATTGGGAAATAGCGCTGAACCCTGATAACCTACAACTCCTTTGTAAGTCTTGCCATAACAAGAAAACAGGCGAGTATAAACGAGGGAAAGGCGTTAGTTTATGGTAGAAAGGGGAAAAATTGAACTTATTCGGAAAAGTGGTATCATTTTCACGTGGAAAACTAAACAATGATACTCAAAGAGTCACAGCGTGGCAAAACGAAGCGGTAGAATATACAAGTGCCTTTGTGACTAACATTCATAATAAAATCGCTAATGAAATAACAAAAGTAGAATTTAATCATGTAAAATATAAAAAAGATGAGGCTGGTTCTGATCCTTTGATTAGTAGGGCAGGTTCTGATTTAGATGAGGTCCTCAATTGGAGCCCTAAGGGCGAACACAATAGCATGGAGTTTTGGCAGAAAGTAATTAAAAAGTTACTATGCACGCGCTATGTTGACCTGTACCCTGTATTTGACCGTGAAACGGGCGATCTAGCAAACTTACTGCTTACTAATGATGGAAAAGAATATAAACCTGAAGAATTAGTAAGGCTTTTCAGTCCTTTTTATATCAATGAAGACACAAGTATTTTAGATAATGCTCTAGCTAGTATTCAAGCTAAGCTGGAACAAGGTAAATTGCGTGGCTTGTTGAAAATTAATGCCTTTCTTGATATTGATAATACACAAGAGTATCGAGAAAAAGCCTTAACAACAATAAAGAATATGCAAGAGAGTTCGAGTTACAACGGTTTGACGCCAGTTGATAACAAGACGGAAATTGTAGAACTCAAAAAAGATTATTCTGTTTTAAACAAAGATGAAATTGACCTTATTAAATCTGAACTTTTGACAGGTTATTTTATGAATGAAAATATTTTGCTTGGTACTGCTACGCAAGAACAACAAATTTATTTTTACAACTCCACTATCATTCCTTTACTGATTCAACTTGAAAAGGAACTGACTTATAAACTGATTTCAACAGGCCGCAGACGAATAAATAAGGATAATTTATATTATGAACGCATAATCGTAGATAACCAGCTATTCAAGTTTGCAACTTTGAAAGAATTAATTGACTTGTATCATGAAAATATTAACGCTCCTATTTTTACAGTGAATCAACTTCTTGTTAAAATGGGCGAGCAACCAATCGAGGGTGGAGATATTTACCTAACTAACCTTAATGCGGTTGCTGTTAAAAATCTAAGTGACCTACAAGGCAGTAGAAAGGACGTAACAAGCACAGATGAAACTAATAACCAATAGTGCTGAAATTAAAGTGACTGAAAACGAGGACGGTTCTAAGTCGTTCCAAGGTATTGGGTCAGAAGTTGGTGTAGAGAACCGTAATGGTATTATCTTGACTCCTGATTGTATTGAGTTTGCTAGAGAACGATATCCATTGCTATATGAACATGGTGCTGGATCTAGCGAAGTCATTGGGGACGCGAAAGTTTATTATGACTTAGCTTCTAATAAATACCTGACTGACTTTACGCTTTACGACGATGCGCCAAACATTAACAAGGCTGTGGAAAACGGAGCTTTTGACTCACTATCAATTGCCTATTACATCACAGATTATACTTTTGATGATAATGACGCTCTAGTTGTAAATAAAGCACAGTTTAAAGAGATTTCTCTTGTTTCAGTACCAGCAGACCCTAACGCAAAATTTATTCAAAACGCCTTAGGCGAAGAACTCACAGAAGAACGCAACAAAATTATTGAAAGCCGTAACGCTTTGAAAGAAATTGAGGATATTAAAAAGAAATATGAATAAACCTGATTTAATCGAAAAACAAAATCGCTTAGCAGAACTTAAAGAAAATAACGTATCTTTAAAATCTCAAATTAGTGGCTTTGAAGTAAAAAACGCAATTGAAGACTTGCCAAAAGTACAAGAATTAGAAAAAACACTTTCAGAAAATTCAATTGAAATTATCAAAATTGAGAACGAACTTAACGCACAGGAAGAAAAAACAAAAGGAAACGCTAAAATGACAAACTTTATTGAATCACAAAACGCTGTAACAGAATTTTTCGATGTATTGAAAAAGAACTCTGGAAAATCAGAAATTAAAAACGCTTGGAATGCAAAACTTGCTGAAAATGGTGTAACTATCACAGACAAAACTTTTGAGCTTCCGCGCAAATTGGTTGACTCAATCAACACAACTTTGTTAAATGCTAACCCAGTATTCCAAGTCTTCCGTGTTACAAATGTTGGCGCTTTGCTTGTATCACGCTCATTTGATTCAGCTGATGAAGCACAAGTTCACAAAGACGGACAACAAAAAACAGAGCAGGCAGCTACACTCACTATTGACACTCTTGAACCTGTAATGGTTTATAAATTGCAATCACTTGCTGAACGTGTTAAACGACTTCAAATGTCATATTCTGAACTTTACAACTTGATTGTAGCAGAACTTACACAAGCTATCGTAAACAAAATTGTTGACCTTGCTCTTGTTGAGGGAGACGGAACAAACGGCTTTAAATCAATTGACAAAGAAGCAGACGCTAAAAAAATCAAAAAAATTACTACAAAAGCCAAATCAGCTGGCAAAACTCCATTTGCTGACGCTATTGAAGAAGCGGTTGACTTTGTTCGCCCTACTGCTGGTCGTCGTTATTTGATTATTAAAGCAGAAGACCGTAAAGCCTTGTTAGATGAGTTACGTCAAGCGACTGCAAATGCTAACGTTCGTATTAAAAACGATGATACTGAAATTGCTTCTGAAGTTGGAGTAGATGAAATCATTGTCTACACAGGATCAAAAGCACTCAAACCTACTGTATTAGTAGACCAAAAATATCACATTGATATGCAAGACCTTACTAAAGTTGACGCATTTGAATGGAAAACTAATAGCAACATGATTTTGGTTGAAACACTAACAAGCGGACACGTTGAAACTTATAACGCTGGTGCAGTAATTACAGTAGCATAAGAATAAAATGGAGGAAGTAAATGATAGATTATATTAAGGTCTATTGTGGTATTCCGATTTTAGTAACAGCTTATGATAGTAAGCTTATACTATTCCGTTCTATAGCTATTAAATTGCTAGAAAAAAATGGTATTAAAGCTGACGAAACAAGTGTATTAGTGAAGGAATTTATCTCTTGTTATTGTCGGCTTAATATTGTTGATGAACCAGCAGAACAATGGCGAAATGCTGAAATGAAACGTTTGGATTCTTTGCAAGAGTTAATGTATTATGGAGGTATTTAATGATATTCTCACAAGTTACATTACAGGTAGAAACGACTGTTAAGAAGAAGAACGGTGCTGAAGCTAATGTTATAAAGCCTATCGTTTTACCAGCAGTTAAACAGAGAATTAGTCAGACAAGACTTGATGAGTTTTCTATGATTGGGCTAGGTAAAAACGTAAGATACGAGCTTAACGGAATCGGAGAAATGGAAGACTTGATTTTCAACTATTTCTTAGACGAAAAAGGCAACACTTTCAAGCGTACAACATGGGAAAGAGACCCTAAGAATAATAAGGTGATTTTAGAGGGGGTCGTGAGCAACGGGATATGAAAGATTATAAATTTTATAAAAATGATTATTTAGTATTTTCTGACGGTAGAGTTTATAGTTTTAAAAGTCATTATGTTCAATTTGGGGACGAGGTAAGTAATGGAATTTGATTCTTATATAGATTGGTACAACAATTTGCTTACAATGCCTCTAAATGACATTATTTTAGGCGTTAAGGACACGATAGAAGACAAGACGGTATATTTATCGCTTAGTGACTCAAAGGTGCTTAAAATGGATAATACGAGCTTTGTCATGGGTTACTATTATCAAGTTGTTTTATCTGTTAAAGATGTTGATGATGAACTTGTCAGACTAGTCGGAGATGTTTTACGAGACGGTTGGAATATGACGAACTGGTCAGAAAACAGCCATTTGTACAATTATACTGGAACGGTTTATTTGCCTTGTGGTGCAAGTGGTCAACCATGGCAATGAATTTACTTAATACAGCAAGCATAGCTAAAGAAATGCAAACTAAAGTAACAGAACGCATGGGCGATTGGTTTGAAGCAGAGTTTAAGGCTAAGGCAAATGCTGCAAGCCGAAGAACTAGATTAATCAGAAGTCACGGTCATACCTATACTTATGCCAGATATCAAAATACTGGAGAATTGTCAAGAAACTTAAAGCAAGTTAAAAAAGGCGATAAAGTAGTAGTAAACGCAGGGACTAGAGCTAATTATACTAGTGGTTATCATGGTATGTATTTCTTGGTTGAAAAAAAAGGTATGGAAGACGTTAAAACAACATTGAAAAAAGGCGCTAATTATGCTAATTCAATGAAATTATAAAAGTAGAAAGTGGTTTAATTACATTTGATTGAAATTAACAGTAATGGTATTTTTTAATGAGTTTAGATAATTTTAGAAAAAGAGCGATTGTGTGGGATACGGTCAATAAAGACTTCCCACAACCAATTCAAGTAATGCAAGGCGACGTCAACGCTAGAACATTGTCAGTTAAAATAATTGATAATGGAGGCGAAATTGATTTGACTGGTCATTCATTAAAACTTACATATCAATATACTAATAGCAGCAATTCAGGCTTTGTTATGATTCCTCCTGAAAACTTAACTAAAGGAGAGTTTATTTTGGTAATTCCTACCGAAATGACAAAACCTGGAGTTATTGAAGCGAACTTGGTTCTTCTCAATGAAGATAAAGAGCAAGTTATCGTCAGTAAGAATTTAACATTTATATCAGATAATTCTACAGTTACAGATTTAGCTCAAGAAGTAAATAATAAGATTGATGATTTTACAAAATTATTATTGGAAAATATGCCACAAGTAATGCGCAGTGAGTTGAATGATTTACATGCTCAAACTGAATCAAATACGAGCAATATTGAGCTTAAAGCTAATCAAACGGATTTAAATAACTTACAAACTACTGTTAATAATCAAGGTATTACAATTTCCGCAGCTGCTCAAGAAACAGAAGTACGTTCGCTGATTTCGCTTTTAGATAATGTAAAGCAAACGAAGAAAGTAGCACGTATCAATTTATTATTAGAACAATATAAAACAAGTGGATATTATCGTCAATACACAAATGGCGAAAAATTGGCTAATACTGACTATGACCTTTTCGACATGGTGCCAGTAAATGCTGATACTGACTACTTTACGGGTATTTCGCCAAATGCACATATTGCATTTTATGACTTTGAACAAAAATATATTTCTGGACTTTTAAAGCCTCAGCCTAACTTTGCAATACCTTCTTCATATTTAAATACATTAGTTGTAAAGGTTCCGACGAAGGCTAAGTACATGTCTTATGCGTGCAATAAAAATGCAACTCAATCAGTTTTTTACGAAAACGATAACCCTATTTTAGACCCTTCTCAGCCAATTTTTGATGGTTTACTACCATTTGAGCAAACCGCAAACCCTCCGCGTGGTATTAAAAAAGTGTGTAATCAAAATATGTTTAACAAAAAAATGGTTGTATCTGAAAGATACTTAGATTCAAAAAATGGTGGACTACCTCATAATGCTAATTATAATGTTTATTTTATGAAAGTAAAACCAAACACAAATTATACAACAAGTGGATTTGTTAATAACCATGATGCCTTTTATGATATATCAGGTAAATTCATTTCATCTGGAAACAAAAGCGGAACAATTACAACACCAGCGAATGCTTTCTTTTGGGGTATATCATTGACTAATGCGGAATTGCCTAGGGCTGTTATCTGCGAGGGTAATGTTGCTAAATATAGTGATTTTGGCACAGGTGCCATATTTGAAGTTATGGACACCGCCGCTCAAATTTTAAATGTTGGAGCTGATAAAAAATTTACTACCATTCAAGCTGCGGTTGATTTTGCAAAAGACGGTGATACTATCCTGATTTCTTCCGGAACTTATCATGAAGCAGTAGACGCCAAGACTAAGCTATTGCATTTTAAGGGTGTTGATAAAAATACGGTAACCCTAGAATACGAAAACGGAGCATACTCGTTGCCACCTTTGGAAATTTCTAAAGGAAGTGTTGAAAATATGACTATCCATGCAATCAGCCAAGCACAAGTTTCCGGAGAGCCTGGGAAAGCATATTGTTTCCACGCTGACTACGACATTCAAATTGGGCATACCTTGTCTTTTACAAATGTAAACTTCATTAATGATGATAAGCAAGTCATTGGCGTTGGATTGAGAAATAACTTTACTCTTGAATTTAATAGTTGTGATTTTTTTACACCGTCCGGAAACAATGCTTTTTATGTACATGATGACCCAATCCGCGACAATTCAAGTAATCAGAATTTGATCGTTAAAGACTGCTCAATCGTTAATAATGGAACTGATGCGACTATCCACATGCAATCGCAAGAACGTGTCGGGGCAGTTGCTAAGGTAACGTGGCAACGCAATATTGTTGTTAATTTGTCAGGTGGTAAATTAATCGACATGGCAACTTATAACAATGGTTTAGCAAAAGATAAATGGCTCGGCTCGTCTGACTTCGTGTTACAACCAACTTCTGCGCTGAATAATATTCCTCAATTAAATTTTAATTAGGTGGTGATTTATGTTCGATTTCACAACGTTTAGCCAGTTGGTTCAGCAGTAATATATTATTGGAAACGCACTTCATAAAAAAATATAAAAAAAGAAAAGAGAAAAAATGAAATTAGATTACAACTCACGTGAGATTTTCTTTGGTAATGAAGCTCTAATCGTAGCTGATATGACCAAGGGAAGTAACGGAAAACCAGAGTTCACTAACCATAAAATTGTAACTGGTTTAGTATCAGTTGGCGAAATGGAAGACCAAGCGGAAACTAATAGCTATCCAGCTGATGACGTACCAGACCATGGAGTTAAAAAAGGCGCTACCTTACTTCAAGGCGAAATGGTATTCATTCAAACAGATCAAGCGCTTAAAGAAGATATTTTAGGTCAACAAAGAACAGCGAATGGCTTGGGTTGGTCTCCTACTGGTAATTGGAAAACGAAATGTGTTCAGTACCTAATTAAAGGGCGCAAACGTGATAAAGTTACAGGAGAGTTTATTGACGGTTACCGTGTAGTCATTTATCCAAATTTGAGACCAACAGCAGAAGCTACAAAAGAATCAGAAACAGATTCAGTAGACGGTGTAGACCCTATCCAATGGACTTTGGCAGTACAAGCAACTGCTTCAGATATTTATTTGAATGGAGATAAAAAAGTTCCTGCTATTGAGTATGAAATTTGGGGAGACCAAGCAAAAGACTTCGCAAACAAAATGGAAGCCGGCTTGTTCATTATGCAACCTGATACAGTTCTAGCTGGTGCAATTACACTTGTAGCTCCTGTTATTCCTAATGTAACTACTGCTACAAAGGGGCATAATGACGGAACAATCGTAGTGCCTAACACTTTGAAAGACTCTAAGGGTGGAACTGTAAAAGTAACATCAGTAATTAGAGACGATCACGGAAAAGTCGCAACCAACGGACAACTTGCGCCCGGTGCCCATACCGTAACGTTCTCCGCTAACGGTCATGAAGATGTTACCGCAGGAGTTTCAGTAACTGACCATTCATAAGACTAAAAAAATAACTAAGTAAAGGGATATAAAACAAAATGGCAAAACAATTAAGCACAGCACGTAAGTTTAAAATGATTACAGGTAAAGACCTTTTCCAGCAACAAAAGGCAATGGATACAGAGCTTAAAAAAGAAGACGGAGAAATTACTGATGTAATGGAGTTCGTTCAATATGGTCTATACTTGGCTCTTTTTCAAGATAATATTGTAAAAGCTAAAAGCGACTTTGCAGACTTTCGTACTAGCTTTGAGTTCGATACTGACGGTAAAGGTCTTAAAGAACTCGTCGAACTGTGGCAGAAAGAAATTTAATGAGCTGAAAGGACTGTAAATGATTTTAAAACATGCAATTAGATACTTAGAACTAACTGGTTCAGACTTTATTACAGATTTAAAAGACTTTGCAGACCTACAAAATTCTTTTGTCGCTGGATATATTCCTGATGACTTTACAGAGCAAATGGAGAGCTTTACAGACAAGTTATTGATACTTTGGGTAGATTGTAACGGAGGGATGCAAAATGCCTTAGACGACAAAACAGAGCTTCCTACAACTAACGAGTTAATCAATATCTTCTGTAAAACTGTTTTTATTCAAGAAAAAGAGGAAACGGAAGACGATACAGTCTTCTTTTCTTCTAGTTCATTGATTAAGAAAAAGAAAGATACTGTAAAGGAAAATAAAACCTTAGAACTTTTGACTATTTTAGGCAATAACGAAATTGATATAACACAGTTCATGGAAATGGAATTAGAACTTGTTTATAAATTAATCGAACTTATTGCAGAGAAGAAAAAAGAGGAAAAAGAAAAAGAGAAAAGGCGTAAAAGAAAGGGTATGTAATGGCAAGTAATGCAACGTTTGAGGTCGAGATATACGGTAATACCACAAAGTTTGAGAACTCACTTAAAGGCGTTAATACCGCAATGTCAGGGCTTAGAGGAGAAGCTAAAAACTTAAGAGACGCTCTAAAACTTGACCCCACAAATACCGACAAAATGGCGCAATTGCAAAAGAACTTACAAACGCAGTTGGGCTTGTCACGTGACAAAGCAACAAAATTAAAACAAGAACTTTCTACAGTTGACAAAAGCTCGCCAGCAGGTCAAAAGAAATGGTTACAGCTTACTAGAGACTTAGGCACAGCGGAAACACAAGCTAACAGGCTAGAGGGCGAAATAAAGCAAGTCGAGAGTGCTATTAGTTCAGGATCTTGGAACATTGACGCTAAAATGGATACTAAGGGCGTTAATGGCGGAATTGACGGCATGAAGTCACGATTTAGTGGCCTTAAAGAAGTTGCTGTAGGTGTATTTAGGCAAATTGGTGCAAGTGCTGTTAGTGCTGTTGGTAATGGATTAAAAGGCTGGGTATCTGACGCAATGGACACCCAGAAAGCCATGATTTCATTGCAAAATACAATGAAGTTTAAAGGTAATGGTCAAGATTTTGATTATGTAAGCAAATCTATGCAGAAGCTCGCTAAAGATACAAATGCAAATACCGAAGATACTTTAAAACTTTCAACAACGTTCATCGGTTTAGGCGATACTGCTAAAAAAGCGGTCGGCAAAACGGAAGCATTAGTAAAAGCTAACCAAGCATTTGGTGGTACTGGCGAACAATTAAAAGGTGTAGTTCAGGCTTACGGTCAGATGTCGGCAGCTGGTAAAGTTACGGCTGAAAATATTAATCAGCTAACAGATAATAACACAGCTCTTGGTTCAGCTCTTAAATCAACCGTTATGGAAATGAACCCAGCTTTGAAACAATATGGCTCATTTGCTGAAGCTAGTGAAAATGGCGCAGTATCTGTTGAAATGCTAGACAAAGCAATGCAACAACTTGGTAAAGCAGGTAGTGGGGGAGTAACGACCATAAGCGACGCTTGGGATAGTTTCAATGAAACATTATCGCTTGCTTTGCTTCCTACGCTTGACGCTTTAACTCCTATTATAAGTGCTTTGATTGATAAAATGAGCGGTTGGGGCGAAAGTGCTGGTAAAGCTGTAACAAATGTAGTTAAGTATTTCCAAGACTTATTCAAACAGTTACAACAAAATGGTGCGATAACTCAATTTTCTGCTATATGGGATAATCTAAAAAGTGCGTTCGGTTCGGTAATTGGAATTATCGGTAACCTTATAAAATCTTTTGCTGGAGTTGATGAATCTACCGTAAAAAATTCGACTTCTATTGAAAATGTAGCAAACACAATATCTTCACTTGCTAATAAGTTCGCTGATATCACGAAAAAAATTGCTGACTTCATTGGTAAAATTAGTAAAAGCAAGGAAGCAATGGATAATATAAAAGCATCTTTAGTTGCTTTTGCTGGTGCTTTCGTAGCTTTAAAAGTCATTAATGGAATTGTTAAGGCGATTGAACTTTACAATAACATAGTTAAAGCTGGAACAGCTATACAAGGTGCTTTCAATGCTATAATGGCTATAAATCCATTCGTGGCTCTTGGCATAGCGATCACATCCATTGTTGCTGGTTTAGTTTATTTCTTTACTCAAACTGAAACAGGTAAAAAGGCTTGGGCTAGTTTCGTGGACTTCTTGAAGAGTGCATGGGACGGTATAGTTTCATTCTTTAGCGGTATTGGTCAATGGTTTGCTGATATATGGAATGGGGTAGTTGACGGAGCAAAAGGAATCTGGCAAGGTTTAGTTGATTGGTTCCACGGAATTGTACAAGCTATCCAAGACATTTGGAACGGGATAAAAACATTCTTTACTACCTTATGGACAACTGTTATTAGTGGCGTTCAATCTGCATGGGGCGGAGTAACTGGCTTCTTTGGTGGAATATTTAACGCTGTAAAAGAAGTTGTGTCATCAGCATTCAGCGCTCTTGGTAAATTTGCTTCAAATGCTTGGGACTCAATAAAAAATGTATTTAACGGAGTCGGTAACTTCTTTGGTATAGTATTTGACGGTGCTAAAAATGCAGTTAGCGGAGCATTCAACGCTTTTGGAAATTTTGCTTCTAATGCTTACAACTCAATAAAAAATGTATTTAATGGTATTGGTGGCTTCTTTAGTAATATATTTGGAGGAGTAAAAAATACAATAGATAACGTTCTAGGTGGTGTACAAAACACAATTAATAATATCAAAGGTTCAATTGATTGGGTTTCAAAAAAAGTTGGCGGACTGTTCAAAGGTTCTATGGTAGTAGGTTTAACAGATGTCAATTTATCTTCTAGCGGTTACGGTCTAAGCACTAACAGCGTATCAAGCGACAACAGAACGTATAACACATTTAACGTGCAAGGTGGTGCTGGTCAAGACGTTTCTAACTTAGCACGAGCAATCAGACGAGAATTTGAATTAGGGAGGGCTTAATGGTAAGACAGTATAAAATACATACCAACTTAGACGGAACAGACGATAAAGTTTGGGACGTTACAAATGGAAAAGTTAGATTTTATCAGCCCTCTAATTTAGGGTTAGAATCAACTAATAATATCTGGCAAAGTAATGGTATTGGAGTAATGGGGACACGCTCAATTACTCAACCACAAATAGAGTTTAAATTAGAAACGTTTGGTGAAAGTTTAGAAGAAAATTATCGGTTAATGAAAGACTTTATAAACGATATTCTTAACCAAAAATTCGTTACACTTGAATATCAAACAGAGATTTTTCAGGTGTATGCTGATTTAGCTTTAGCAGATGTCACAAAGACAGAGGGTTACGGTAAGAACGGAACTTTCAGCGAAAAGATAACTTTCGATATAATTACAAAGTGGTATACTTACGAAAATTTAACTTTTGAAATGATTCAAAATGGTAAAGTTATTGCTGGAAAGTCTAAAATTTATGGTGGAACAGCACCAGGAGACTATAAGTATATCGAAGGAATTTCTTACACTTATTATGGAGAAAGTAATATAGACCGTTTAAGCCGGTGGGACATTAAAGATGAAATATTTAGTTTTATGGGAATATTATATCCTCAACTTCCTAAGACACCCACTGGAGTTAGATTTTTAGACGATATTGGAAATGAATATACTGCAATTGCATTTAAGACGGAAGAATTACAAGACTACATTTTAATAAATACAGATGTAAATGACGAAACTTATCAAGGTTGGAAGGGGACAACTGCTATAAATTTATTCCCTGTAATGGACTTTGAGCGATACAGAACTCGTATAATTGAAAAAGGTCAAATGGAGCTAATCAACCTTACCAAGGCAGAGTTTAAAGTTAAGAGAAAGGCGGACTTCGTTTAATGTTAGAAGCCAATGTATATGATAACTTTAATCCTAACTATTACAATATATCTGATTTCAGCATGCCTAATGGTAAAAAAGAAAAAAGAGGCCTTCCAATACCAAAGGCAAGATGTCAAGTTATTAATTATGAACTGTGGGAAACAGGTTATCTTTACACTTCGTCAGCTACATTGACAATTTCGGTAGAAGTTGGCGACATTGTTCAAATTCTTTTTCCTGAAGTTGTTCCAATCGAGGAAGCACTAGGTAAAAAAAGAAACTTAAACTTAGATATGGTTTATCTTGTAACAAGTGTAGATGAAAGCAATAAAGCCACATTAAAGAACTATTTTTGGGCAATGATTGAAAGCATTGACGTTCCGAACGCAATAACTAAAACGACAAATTCCGATATCATTAATTATATAATTGACCCTAATAAAAATAATTTAATGAGTTATGGTTATTTCCTTAATTCAACTATCTTTGCAGGAAAGGCTACAATCAACCGAAAAGCAGAAACTTCGTCAGCTCATGACGTAGCTAAACGGATATTTTCTAAGGTTCAATTTCAACCAACTACAACAATTCAACACGCTTCATCTGAAACAGACCCTAGAAACTTGTTATTCATTAACTTTGCTTCTAGAAAATGGAATAGAGATAGAATTACGACAAGGGTAGATATTAAGCAAAGGGTGACAATGGACACGGAAACAATAGTAGAACGTTCAGCTTATAATTTCGCTGTTGTATTCGTTAAAAATAAGGAAGCAGACGACTATACAGACCCTCCTAAAATGTACACAGCAAAAAATAATGGAGATGTCATTGACTATAGCACTTATGGCGGAGACGGAACAGACTTGCCAGAAGTAAGGGTGGCTAAAACATTGTTTTATGATAGAGATGACCACGGAAACCCTCCTGATATCTCAACCATTAAAGCAGAAATTTCTCCCTCTACGATAGTCACAAGATTAATCTTTAATCAAAATGAACTTTTGCCTTTGTATGTTAATGACTTGGTTGATATATGGTACGAGGGTAAACTATATTCAGGTTACATAGCAGATAGAGTTAAAACAGAGTTCAATGATAGACTTGTCTTTATAGAAAGTGGAGATAAACTAAATGTTATATGAGTATGTAGCTACTTATGGCGACAAATATAGAATAGATAGCTTCACAGGGTACAGAGAGCTACGGAAAGACCATTTAGAACTATTGTCTGGTAAAGTATATTATAATAGCGAAAACACGCTTAGAATCGAAACTACGCTCTTGTACGAAGTTGGTCAATTTGTATCAATTGGTGGTTATCCGTATGGCGGTAGGAAATTTAGATTATTAGAATTATCAATTACTGATAACCCAGTTTTAGATAAAGCGAAGATAATTTCAAGAAAGGTTAAAAATGACAATTAAAAATTTCACGTTCTTCAGTCCAAATGGTACAGAGTTTCCAGTCGGTTCAAATAATGACGGAAAGTTATACATGATGTTGACTGGAATGGACTATGGAACAATTAGACGAAAAGACTGGTCAAGGCCATTAAATACAGCCCTTAACGTGCAATATACTAACACTTCAATTATTGCTGGCGGTAGATATTTTGAACTATTAAATGAAACGGTGGCTTTAAAGGGCGATTCTATTAATTATATTCATGCAAATATTGACTTAACGCAAACTGCAAACCCTGTAAGTTTATCAGCAGAAACCGTAGATAATAGCAATAGGGTTGACTTGAATAATAGTTCTGGTGTCCTAAAGGTTTTGATTGATATTAGAACAACTGACGGACTAGGTGTCATTAGTGCTAAAGCACCTGATAACGTAACATATTTAGATGAAGTTGTTATAAATAGCATTTCAACAACATCTGGGTCACTTAGTATAGGCAACGGAGTCACTCTTAACTGGCAAAAAAAAGCTGACATAGTAGAAATTAAGTGGTCAGGAATACTGACGAATATTAATGTTGGAACGGCCTTTGCAGTAAAAGCACCACACCAAATTATTCCAAAAACCACAAAAGGATTAGTCGGACACTTTTCTGGCACATCAAATTCTTTCCATATTGACTTAGAGCCTGACGGAACATTTAAGTGGTATGGAGATAATAAATCGAATGGATATTATATTCGTGGTACTGCTATGTACTTCATCAAATAACAAAATAGAAAGCGAAACAAAATGGTAACTAGAATGATTTTAATAAATATCTTAATTTTAGCGATTCTTTTCGCTACGTGGGTCAAAGATAGAGAAGCGATGAGCCCACCTTTCAAACGTAGACTTGTGATTGATTTGACGGTGATCTTCGCGCTATGGGTTTTATATGCAGTCTTTTACTTTACACAAACACCCTCAACTTCTGATATCGCTAAAACAGTGATTAACGTAGGCTTGTTGTACTTCGTAGGACAATTTATTTACTTAATCGCAAAAATTAGCCCTATGTTTGACGGTTTGGTTAAACTTATGAAAAAGAATGGTGTAAGTGTTCCTGAAGCGGAAGCAGAACAAACGGAGGATAAAAAAGAATGAATATAACTAATGCTGGTGTACGTGGGCATAATCCTACTGGGGTTGTAATTCACAATGACGCTGGTTCAAATGGCGCTAACGCTGGCTTCTATAATAACTGGCTACCTACTCATAACCCTGAAAATGGCTTTGCTCATGTTTATATCGCTTCGGACGGACGTTTACAGGCTTCTGACTTTAGTAATATGGCATGGCATTGTGCTAACTCATACGGTAATGCAAACTACGCAAGCTGGGAAGTGTGCCAATCAGAGGGCGATTTAAATCAGTTCTTGAGGAATGAACAAGCGGTACTAGATGACGTAGCTAAGTATATGAAACAATGGGGACTAACTCCTAATCGTGATACTGTGAAGCTACATCAGGAGTTATCATCTACTTCATGCCCTAGACGTTCCGTAGAGGCACATGGTGGCACGGTAGAAAGCTGTCGCTCATACTTTATCGCAGAACTAAATAAGCGCCTTACAGGCCAAACTAGCGCAACAGTAAACAATACAGAATTAGAGGACGACGATTTAATGAAATTTACATATCAAGTTAATACAAAAGACGGAAAACCAGCTGGCGGAGTATCCTACTTCAATGGAACAAAAGTAATTGGCTTCACTAATGCCGACCAATGGACTATCGTTAAACAAATTTATAAAGATACGACAGGAAAAGACCTTAAACATTATGTTTGGAATGAGGGTGCTCCTTGGCACTTGCGTTTCTTACAAGCTAATAACATCAAAGTTGAAATGGCACCGAACAAATAAAAAAAGACAGCTTTATAGCTGTTTTTCTTTTGTAAATGAAGATATCCTACTTTCTATTTTATTTGCATAATGACCTTTTTGTGCTTCAATTGCTCACCTGATTAATAGCTTCAATAATATTATTGCCAGCATTTATTAGAATTTCATCACTTACAATTACACTCTTTCTTGAAAATAATTCGTTCTCAATCTTCATAAAGTGCATTGCTTTAGCTAAAAATTGAGCAGATGACTCATAATATAATGTTTCCAGTTCATCATCTGAAAGCTGTGTTAAATCATCATTAGCAAAAGTTGTGAGTTTTCGCTTAATTTCTTTGCCATTGTCATCTTCTTCTATATAGTAACGCTTCATCTATTCATTCCTCTAATTTCAAATTTTTCAATAATGACCCGTTTAGAACCAAGCTCAAAGCTAACTAGATAATTATTGAAATAGTCTTTATTATCCAGGTCATTAGCAATCTTTCTAGCTGTTTGCTGTGGATATTTTGAGCTATTAATTTCCCGTGTGTATTCGTGTAATATCATTTCATTGCCTCCCTTTGCATTTTACGCTTCAATCGTTGCTTATACAGGTATTCTTTGCTTGGCTTTAAGCTATATAATAACTCATCTAATAAGTCAAAGGCTTCTCCGTGATCACCTACATCGTCAATTTTTTTAAGTGTAAGCTCGTGCATTTCATCATCATTGAAAAACATAGTGAGATAAGGGAATGCTACGGTATTCGGTAGGCTCAAGCGTGATTTAGTTATTCTTATGTTAGGGTATTTGCCTGTTTCAGCTTTAACTTTTAGCTCAAACTGATTTATTGAGATACCTTGTTCTTCTAGCTTGCTAGTGATTCTTTCATATAATTCTTCGTTTGTCATTTTGCTATAACCTCAATTATTTCTGTATGCTTTTTAACTTCATATCTTTGTTCTTCTGGAAGCAATTCATTCCATTTTAAAGCCTCTTTTTTATTATAAAACTTACGTGATTTAATTTCTTTTTCCAATATCCAAGATACTGTGTAGTATGTAAATTCATCTTTCATTATCCAATTACTCCTGTCTTTATATTTAGTCTTTGCTGACTTGATAAGTGATATAAATTGCACCACTTACAGTAATAAGATCTAACTGGTATCTTACCAGCTTTCTTTTTATTATGTTGGGCATTTACTATTGAATATAAAGCACCCATTTTTGTGTATTTGCGTTTTTTACACATATTATTCACTAGCTTTCTTAATCATTGCTTGCTTATAAGCCATAGTCGTTCCGTCAAACATAGCACTTTGGATTTCTCCTTGTTTAATAAACCCTTTTTGTTCTAATTGAATTACTTGTTTTGTTAATCCTTTTAATGTAAATGCTGTTGCTACTTTAATTTTGTCCTTAGGTTTTCTGTTAAATAATTTCATTTGTTTTTTTCACCAAAACTTTCTATTTTCGTGTCTTCGTAATTAATTATCAAAAACACTCCATTCATTTATCGTAAATAATTCAAAGCCATTTAGCTTACTTTGTTTTTCAATTTCCACTTGGTTTCTATCTAGGTCTGTCAGCAGTTCAATTACAGGTCTACCATTATCAAGCCACCTGATGACTGTATTAGCTTTAAGACCGAAATACTTAGCACATTGAGCCTTACAGCTAAAGTGTAGTTCTTCTTCCGTCATAGGGTTATAAGCTACTACCTTTATAGCTTTTTGCATTTCCGTTATTTAACCTCCTTTTCTATAAAACTATGATATCAAATTACTTTATATTTGTCAAAAATAAACTTTAGATTTCTTCAATAAATTCTAAGTATCTTTCATCAATCGCTTTTATTTCTTCTTTGAACCCTAGGAAGATGAACTTTTCCCCTAGCTCGTTTTTAAAAGAGTTCAAATATCCTTTTTTTGTTGTTCATCAATTTAACGTTGTATTTTTTTCATTTCTGTCTCCTTTACTTCTATAACCCTAATTGTATCAAAAAAAGCCAATGCTGTCAAACATTAACTTTTTTTAATTATTTTATTCCTTCCCAGCGTTCAAAATCATCAGCTAGTTCTTGTATAAAGCCCATAATGTCGCCAGTAGTGTACTCTGTAAGATCATTCTCGTTACTTAAGTTAGCAAGTTCCTTGGCATAGTCTAAAGCCTTATTATGGTCCTTATCGTAGCTTTCACCCTCTTTCTTGCCAGCTCTTACTAGATACTTCAATACCTGCATTGTATTCCAGCCCACAAGCTCTTCGTAGTTAAAATTATGTTTCAAGTATTCGTTAAGTTCTACACCGTATTTGTTGACATAGTGCCGATTTTCTTTAAAATTCATTAGATATTACCTCCAAGCCATGTAATAAGCAATATTGCAAGCATGCCTACCCAAGTTATAGCGATAAGTGTAAAGGCAACGCCTGCAACTATCATTAAAGTTTTTACTGTATCTTTCATTTTATCTACCCTTTGCTTTCTTCTGTTAGTGGAATCCAGTCAGGAAATTTACTTTCAATATGTTCAATTGCCTGTTCCGTCCATTCATTAATACCTAAAAATTCCATTGCGTCTTCGCTGTGTGGTATAACATTTACTTCCGAAAAGCCAATTGGGTTGTCATCGCTGTTTTGAATGAAATAAACTTGTTTTACAGCCATTTTCAATGCGTCACCGTGAATAATTACACCGTTCATTCCTCTAATCGCAAAGGCATGAATCAAGAATGAAATAGCTTCATCTGATAATTCTAACGCTTGATACCAATAGTTACTTGGCAAATAGCTAAAAAAATCTGTATTCATTCGGTCATCTTGCCATTTTTGAATGATTAGAGTTCCTGTTCCTGCTCCAGTTAAATCAGCACCTCCAGAACCACCTACAAGCAACGCTGTGAGCTTACCAAGTTCATCTGGTGTATAATGCTGTCCTTTTGCTGAAACGGCTGAATGATTCATAAAATAGTCCCTAAAGAAATCAACTCCCATGTCATGGTGGATATTTAAGATTTTAGAGTAAAATTCTTCACGTCCTTTTTTATCAAAAACAAGTTCTTGAATTCGATTTGTGAAATTCATATGTTCATCAACATTTAACATGTCATAGAATTGCTTTTCAGTAATTGTCATCTCTGCACCTCTTTCATAATTACATTCTATCAAATTACTTTTACTTTGTCAAACATTAACTGTTTTTAACCATAAATAATTTCTCACATTTATCATTTCTTGTTCCAATTCCCATAGTGCTATGTGCTTTGTCAAAAGAATAAACAACTTCAAAACGTTCGTCTGAAATTGAATAACTTGAAATTATCACGATATTACTTTTTGACATTTCAAATGCCCAGTCATAAAACTCTTGACTATCGAATGAATTGATATAGCCTTTTTGGTGACTTCCTTCATAAGGAGGGTCAAGATATAGAATAGCTCCAGAAACTTCGCCAAAATCGTGATAACTTTTATTCGTTGCTTTCACTTCGTCAAGTTGTTGAAGTTGTTCAAGTTGTTGAAGTTGTTGAAGTTGTTGAAGTTGTTCAAGTTGTTGAAGTCGTTGGAGCTTAACAATCGATCTCTTATATGTTTCTGTCTGTGTATAACCGCTAAAAACGTCATGATTTTCGATAATTTCTTTAGCTAGATTATATTTTAAGTCTGAAATTTCTTTAGAATACATATAGCTTTTCTTTTTATTACCGAAAGAGTTAATCAGCAACTTCAAAAAGTCGTCTGCCGTCTTGTTTTCTTTCGCCTTAATCTCGGTAAACTCTGTACGTGAAACAATAAGGGTTTTAATCCACTCACGGTCTTGCGAAATAACTCGTTCAAATGCGTTGGTTATATCCTTGTCTAAGTCGTTATAATGGACTTCTAAGCCATTTAAAATACATTCGGCTGTAATTGCTCCGCCACCTCCGAAGATGTCGTATATCGGCTCATCTGTGCCAAAGTTCTGTTTGATAATTTCAACTATTTTCTTGCTTATCTTTTTCTTACTTCCTTGGTATGGTAGCCCGATTGGTTTACCTTTTCTGATTTTCTTCTCGTCTAACTTAAGCATTAAAATTCCTTGTCTTTCTAGTTTAATTATATACTATAATAAGCTATTTCTTTTTAATTATCAAGCGAAAAGTGCTATAGACCACTAATAAAATAATTGTTATTATAAACAGCGGTGGGATAAATACAGTTACAGCAAACCAAACAATAGAAACTAAAGTGTAGATCATGATTTTAAGTATTAGTTTACCAGCAGGAGTTTCTTGAAAGGTTATATCATCTTCTTTTGAATTACCGTAAAATACTTTGTCTTCATTTACTTCGTACTGATTGCCGCAATAATCACATTTACCATTAGTAAAGCTTGAAGCCCCGCAGGTTTGGCATTGCATTAAATTCATTTTATTACCTCTATTATACGCCCTTTTAGTTTATAACCTTTCCTATAATTTTCTGAAACTGATTGATGTGCAACTCCGACGTATTTAGCTAAATCGCTGAAGCTTCTAAACTCTCTATTATTCCATAATACTTTTTTATCATGAAATCTTTTTACATTTTCTGCTTGTGTTACATACTCTAAATTATTCAAGTTGTTGTTTTCTTTATTTCCGTCTATATGGTCAACGGTTAAATCACTTTTACCGTAAAAAGCTAACATAACAAGTCTATGAACATACATATCTTTACCTTTTACGGATACCCTTAAATAACCAGTTTTTGTTTTTGTTAACCCAGTTAATTTACATTTGTTTTTCGTTTCTATATAAATTTTTCCGTTTTCAAGGACTATTAAATTATCTATTTTTTTGTATCTCATCTATTTACTTCCTTTCGTTCTAATCAGGTCAACTAATGCAAAAAAAGCATATAGTCCAATTCCGACTAGTGCTATTATAATAACTTTACCAATTATTGATTCTATATTCATTCGTATCTGTCCTCTGTAAGTCTATCCATGTTACCACCGGCGATTAGTCTATCAATTTCACATTGATTAGTCCAAAATTCTAAGTGTCCTAGTTCAAAATCTGCATTAACTGAGATAAAACCATTTTCTAAAGTTTCCATTGAGTTGATTTTAATTAATTTGTTTTCCATTGTTGTTTCTCTCTTTCTTAACTTTATATATTGATTATATCAAAAAAACTCTAAGCTGTAAAGCCTAAAGTTTTATATGATATTATTTTTCTTTTAATTTATTCTTGAACCAGATGATTCGCTCTTTGAACCAAGCGTCAACCCCTTCAGGACGTAGCCATTTACCTTGCTTCACTCCGTTCTTTTCCATGAACTCAATCACTTTAGCTGGAGTTTCTGGTTCGTCCCACATATTATATTTTGCTGAATGGTATTTACTAAACATTTCAAGCGTTTCGATGTAGCTATCTTTCAAAAGTTCCGTATCAAGCAATTTTTGGGCTTTCTCTGCACGTTTAGCAAGTCGTTCGTTAGCTTGTTCCAGTTGCTCCTTTTGTTGCTGTAAGCTCAAGTTATGATTGATGTAAGCAATCTGCTGTGCGTGTCGTCCAAGTTTGCCTTGCGTATTAAGCTCGATTAGCTTAGCCATTCCCTCGCCAAGAATTTCATCAGCCACAAAGTTATATTTATATTTTTTATTTGTATTGCGTACATAGTTGTCAAGTGTTTGCTTGATTTTAAGTTTTTTGTGTAGTTCTCTTAATGTTGTCAATTTAATACTCCCTCATATATTTTACCAAACTTTAAAGCGTTAATTTTAACTAACTGTTTCAAGTCTGATATGAATTGCTGTTCTCCGTCAAAGTCAAATGGCATTGATACATTTTCCTTTATCCAAGTGAAAGCTCCGTCAAAGTCTTGTTTAAGTAAGCTCATTTTATCAACGATGTCGATAATTTGCTCTCTCTCTTCTGCTGTATACATAAAACCAACTTTCTAGAAAGGAAGTTCTGATTCATCAACTTCAATCGGTTCAGATTTTCCAAATAAGTCTTGCTTAGCTTGTGATTGACTGCTATTATCATTAGAGATAAATACTTTTTCAACCGTAGGGAAAACAAAGTTATAGTTTACGTATTCACCTGATTCTTTAGCTTGTACACGACCGCTGATCGTTACTATGTCCCCTAATTGAATGAAGTCAGGTAAGAAAGCTGAACCATATGCAACTTTTACATTAGATCCCTTTTCTTTTTCAAATAATGGAACTGAAATAATTTTCTTGTCGCCTTTTGCTGTGTTTACTGCGCGCGTATTTTTTTCGTTTACTTGCGTTGTTACTGTGATGATTGCCATTTAATTATTCCCCTTTTTCTGTTTCTTGCTGTGCTAACCAAATCGTCATGATATCGGTAATTTCTTTTTTAGTCTTATTTTTCAAGCTGTCAATATTTTGATATCCTAGCTGTTCAGCTCGTTTGATAAGTGGCTGGATCTCTCTAAGTCGTTGCTTTTCTGCTTCCAATTCTTTCTGCTCCTCTGTCAAGTCAGGAAGGTCTTCATTTGCGTAGATGTATAGCCCTAAACCATGACGAGCGATTGCCTTAACTAGTCCACGCTGAATGGCTTTATTTACGTCCATAGAGGTCAATTTTTCAAGCGGAATAGATTGGTTACGATAGTCCATACAAGGTAGATACTCAATGTGTTCTAGGCCCTCAATAGTCATTCCAACTTTAACCCATGCTGTGCGACCGTCTGTGTGGTAATTCAACCCTTGTTCATTTTCATAAACTTTACTGTTAGCTTCAGGATAAACTTTTTTAACTTCTGCCCATGCAAATGCCCAGCTTAGATAGTCTAGATTGTTCTTTTTACTTTTCTTGTCATTGACATTTATGACGCTTAATTTTTCAAATACGTTCATTTTCTCCTCTTTCCACGATAAATACATCACCTTGCCTTGTAATTTCGATATTATATTTAAGCATAGGCAGGATATAACCTTTACCCCAATAGTTCCACAAGTCATTTATTAAGCCATATAAGCACTCGTTAGGCCCAACCCTATACTTTACTTCGTTCATCTCTTCGAGCTCCTTAGATAGCTTCCTGACGTTTCTAGCATAGTGTTTACTAGCTTTTTCTTCTGCTTTTAAACTTCTGTAGTTGCTTTCCATGTATAAAATTCCTGATGTCTTCTTTCTGCTGCTTTTCCTCTTTATCGGTCCAGCCAACCTTTTGGCCTTTCCGCTTACCGCTTTGATAAACTCGTCTGTTATCTTCTGGAAAACCATTTTTCTCGAAGTACATTCTAGCATATTCAAAGTAGTTTAAGCTATTGATGTACTGCTCACTATCCTTTTTGTGATAATTGAGAGTTATTAATCGTCTTTCATTTAGACTTTCAAAAGATGTTATCATATTTTTTCTCTAATAAAACCTAAAGTTAGCAAGGCTTTATATTCTTCACTATCTTTTTTGACTTCAAGTGCAAATTTTTTATTTACATTTAATTCATTTTCTTTACCTGCATAATATAATGCAGTACCTCCGCTACTGTCAGAAAAGTTATAAAACTTAAATTTAGGAACAATGACTTCATAACCATTAATAATGGCGTTTAACATTTTTTCTTTTTCATCGCAGGTAAACGGTGGTTTTACATTAGTTCCGTAAACTTTTTCGTTACCGTCTTTAAGGTTATAACCAAAACCCCACCTACCGATAAAGCAGAAAGCTAATTTTTTGTCATTTCTAAAACTTTTAAGATAATCAGCTTGTTCTTCCGTTAATTTAACTACCATTTGTTTTTTCTCCTTTATTTCTATATATACTATTATACCAACATTATTTATTATTGTCAAGCGTTAGATGATATTTTTTCTTTTATTTCTGCTTTTAATTGTAATGCTCTAATCAATGCACGTTTAGAATAATCATTTTCGCAAGCTGTATGCAATTTCTTTGACTGTCTGACTAGAAATTCAGCACGTCCAAGCCATACTTTGAAAAGCTCATCATTATGCCATTCTGCTTTTACCATTTCTTCTAATGCACGATATAACCAGCCGTAAACTTCTGCGTGTAAATTAATAGCTTTGCTCTCATAATTAATCATTTTCTGTTACCCTTCCTTGCTCTTTAGCTAAGTCTAAGAAAGCCTGTGCCGATTCCTTCGTTGTTTCTAATGGAGTTTCAGCCTTGACTTTTTCCACTAGTTCGCTATCTGGTTCTTTTTTATCTTGTTCGATTGATGTAAAAGCCGAACCAACATATCCCCAAAGAATTTCATTATTGAAAGCAAAGTTTCGAGCAAATACTTTCATGATAGAATATCTGTTTTTAGTCTTACTATTAATTTTAGGCGACATAGTAAAGGCAATCTCATACCATGCTGGGATAGTCGTAGCTCCTAATATATGGCTCGGAATGATACGGAAGTCACGTTCTGTTAAAGATTGCTCACCAGCTTGTTTTCTAGCATGTGCCACAATCATAAAGGTCACATACTTGTCGTGCTTAATATCTAAAGTATTTCTAAGGCTAGTGATTCCTCTTAGGACTTCTGCCATTGGTTGGTTTGCGTTGATTGTCTCATTATCTTCTAACAAGTCTTTTAGAGGGTCTAATATAACCAGTCCGATGTCTTTTTCTAGTATGAAGTTATATAGCTCTCTAAGCCCTACATTGTGCTTTTTCCCTTGGCTATCATATTTCCATGTATCAAGTTTGAAAGCTCCACCATGTAAAAAATACAAGTTATCAGGACTATCTCTTCTTGAACCTTTCAAGCGTTGGTGCTCTGTCAGTCTGCTATTCTCGTTCTGAATAAATAACACGTTAGTTTTAGTTGTTTCTCTGCCAGCGAACGGCTCTCCTAGTGCCAATGCCTGCGCTAAGTCTTGCGCTAGTGAGGATTTCATACTCTTTTCACTACCTGTTATGAGACCGAGTGATCCTTTGGGCAAAATATCTTGTACATTCCAAAGCAAACCGCCTGAAAAGTCTTCTGATTCTTTAAGTTCTTTAGCTGTGCTTACTTTATCAAATAGGCTAGTCATTTTTTTCTCCTTTAGTATATAATAACAAAAAAGACTTGAAAAGTCAAGCCTTAAGTGCTATTTAATGCAATGTTTACATTTAGGGTTGTCTACATGGATATATTCTTTTACAACTTCTTTTTTTAAACTTTTTATTCTAAGTTGTTCTTTTTTTAAGTCCATGCAATGTGATATTGACCAGCCACAACCACTACATTTAATGCTTTTCAGTTTGTAAGGTTTGTGTTTTGTTGTATAACTCATCTATTTTCTCCTTTTTCATCATCATAAATCACTGTTATTTGTTTTTGAACCAAGATAAATCAATTTCATTAGCTAAATCAGCAATTTCTTTTAAAGCTTCTTCGTCTGTCATGCTTTTTAAATCACAGTCTTTAAGTTTGCGTTCTATTTCATCAGCTGTTTCGATCGCCTCTTCTAATGATTGAGTTCTGTTAAAGTTTTTCATATTTTCTCCTTTTCTTATGCCATAGTATTAAATTCTATTCCGTGCTACTTTTTTAGATAGCCCTTAGCCCTTATCGTGTCGTATAATCCCAGCAAGTTAAAAGAAAAGGAACTTAATTTCAAAACTTTTCCATAAATAACTCTGTCAGACTTCTACGCGTCACGGAGTGTTTCTGTTCACGACACTCATGGAACTCATAATCTTTTATTTCATGCTACGCTCTAGGCTATTTGTAAAGTAATCACATTTTCAATTGAGTCAAGGTTTTAAGCAACTATCCCTGACCCTCAAGCGTAAGATTATAAATGACTTTCGATATTTTCAACTTTATTCAATATTGAATTCTCTACTTACATTAGTTACAAGTCATTCAGCAACTAACTATTCAATTACATAGATAATAATAACATAGACATTTTCATTTGTCAAGTATTAGATATTTATATTTTAACATATCACATTTTACACTTTGAGTTATCCTGTGTTATGTAAAATATTCTGTTCCCTCTAATTCTCCTAGCTTTTCGCTTAGCTCGTATTGAATTACTGCTATTTGTTTGATTGCTGATTCTAGTATTTCTACTTTTTTAATCAAAAATTCTTTATCTTCCATTAGTTTGTATCTCCTTTTTTTCTATACTTCTATTATACCATATTGCATTTTTTAATATTCAAGATATTTACTAAGTTTTTATCCCTATTTTGTTGATAACTACGCGGTTTATAAGCATTTGTTTCGTTTTCTTTACCAATAGGTGCTGATACCGAAAATTTAATTACAATTCAAGTACATCAAACACTCCGGAATTCCTTTAGAAATCTTACAAACAATAAGCTAATTGTGCTTACTGAGACCATACTTTACAAACAAGACACTCACTGTACTTACGCTCTGCCACTTCTAGTCAAATTGCGGTTAAGCGTAAAACAAAAGCCCTAAGGGGCTGATTTCTTTTTTTTAATATAATTTATTTATTTTCTCCTAAATCAAAATATATCGCTGGCTGATTGTTCCATAGTTCTAATGTTTCCTTATCTACTTCTGGCTGATTCATGTATTCTCTGTTCATTCTAGCTCTTGTATTAGCTACTTTAATTTTAATACGCTTCTTGTATTCCTGCTGTCGTAAGTACATCAAATATTTATCTCTAGCCATAGTTACCTCCTATAAATAGTATAACACAAAATGCCTACAAAGTCAATCATATCTTACATAACACAGGATAACACTATCCCAAAAAGTGGATATGCTATAATAAATACAGAAGTTAAGAGAGGAAAACAAATGACAGAAGAACAGCTATTATTTAAGCAAGAAACATTGTCAGAAGTTGACTTTAACGAGTTCTTACTTAACGCTGTTGAATGTGGTTTGATTAATCTTGATACAGCTTTAGTTTTTAAGGGAGAATAAAGAAATGAATAAAGAACATATTTTAGCACAAAAAGAAGCATTGACTCCGATTGAGTACGAACACTATGTTAAACACTTATTTGATATTGGCGAACTAAGCAAAGAACTTTATATTGAATTGAGTTCTGATTTATGAGCAAAGCATTAGCGATTGACTTTAGCACTTCTAATACTGGTTATGCGTTTCGTAACCCTTTGACAAATGAGTATGTAGTTGGTTCAATTGCAGGTGGTAAAAGTAAAGACCCTTTGGAACGTGCAAAGATTATAGCTGACGGTATAACAGAAATTATTGAGCATTACAACTTATTTGACTACTTTATTTATATTGAAGAACCTATCATCACGTTCAAGTCTAAGGGTAACATCTCATTGATTAGAGCTAACGGTTCATTCTTAGGAGTCATGCGTAATCGTCATAATATTGGCTATGTTGATATACCTAATTCCAAATGGTGCGGTTATCATCTTATTAAAGGTAAGAGTGCAATGCGAAAAGTACAAAGCATTGAGATACTCAAGAGCTATAATATAGTTCCTGATGATGATATCAATGATGACATGGCAGACGCCTTTTGTATCTTACTCTATGTAGAAAGTCAGGATAAGTAAATGATTGTAATTAATATTGCCTTGGTTATTCTTGGCATTTTATATGGTGTGGGTTCAGTTACCAACTTTAAAGAGTGGTACTATCGCCATGACTACCTAGCTATTATACTAAGTATATTTACATCTATCTTATTAGTAGTGGCTGGAGTATTAAACGTATAGGTGTACTGATTGACGGTACTTAAATGTTATAGAGTTAACAGCCAAGCAGAGGGTGCAAGGTAACTAACAGCCCTTTGCAATTAGAGATATAAGTGAGCTGTGATAATAGCCTTGGCTACTTCAAATGGTTCGAGTCCATTGTATCTCATTCTCCTTTATTTATTATATGTCAGTGAACATTTAACGTAGCTGGTATATAATAACACTTGATATAGATAATAGTAAGAGGTAACGCCTTGAGCTAAGGAATACTGGTGCAAGTCCAGTCCAAGTGATTGTGAAAAGAATTTTTCCATAGGTACCCCGCCCCTTAATCGCTATGTTAAAGGAGATTTTCAG
>JABLTL010007619.1_pt1 | contig 30007 bp, 26 predicted proteins | sample 7160151 | NCBI WGS metagenome assembly JABLTL01 (sample SAMN14651223, study PRJNA627086) | human gut metagenome | isolation source: feces | host: Homo sapiens
ATAGAATCACCCTTGCCGGTAGGTCAAAGCAGGAACTCCTTGACATTATATTCAAGGAAAGAGGCTATGAGTTCATGGATGAGATGCAGCGTTGGTTTGACATTCTTCGTTTTGACAAGGGAACAGAGATCCTTGGCTCGAAAGGCTGGACTGAGAAGTACAGGTACTTCCCGATCGACCAGAGTGAGATAGATCGTACCAACGGCCTTCTTACCCAGAATCCGGGTTGGATTGACTGATGTATATTTTCGAGAATAAAATAAATGAAGAGAGGGTGAGTAAGAAGAATCTTTACTCACCCTCTCTTGTGCCTCAGGCGGGAATCGAACCCGCACGGACATTTCTGTCCAAGGGATTTTAAGTCCCTCGTGTCTACCATTTCACCACCAAGGCAGTATGATAGAATGCAAATTTACTAAAAAAAAGTCATTGATTAAGGAAAACAGTCGCAAACCAGTTAATTTTTAACAGTATGAACGGCTAATAGTATTTCTTCTCTTGCCGATACAGTGCTATGAATATGAAGATCAGCACCGTGAATGCCCACAGCGAGGAGCCTCCGTAACTCAGCAACGGCAGAGGGATGCCGATCACGGGCATGAGGCCTATGGTCATCCCGATGTTGATGAAAAGGTGCATGAATATGCAGGAGGCGACACAGTAGCCGTAGATGCGGGTAAACGCCTTCCGGCTTTTCTCGGCATCAGAGATGATCCTCAGGATCAGGAAAACATAGAGGGCTATCACAACAAAGCAGCCAATGAAGCCCCACTCCTCACCTACCGTGCAGAAGATGAAATCGGTGCTCTGCTCCGGCACGAATCCGAAAGTGGTCTGGGTCCCGCCCAGAAAGCCTTTGCCGTGGAGTCCGCCGGAACCGATGGCGATCATGCTCTGGTTGACATTGTAGCCGACACCTGCAGGATCCTCTTTCATCCCCAGCAGCACCTCGATTCTCTTGCGCTGATGATCCTGAAGGATGTTGTTGAATATGAACTCGGTAGAGAACACGAGCGCCATTCCTGCGATCAACCCCAAGGCGGACATTGACAGAAAGCGGTGACGCGACCTGTAGCCAACGATCATCAGATACAACACCGCCGCGACACATATTCCGACAAGGATGTAGAGCGGATTTATCTTTGAGACGAATGACTCCGGGCTGAACTTCCCGAAAATCCACGGCAGCAGGCAGAGAATCAGCAATACTCCTGAGAATATCCAGAAAGCCACTCCTATTTTGTTTGATTCAAGGCCATTGCATAGCAAAAGGACTCCTGCCAGCACAAGGATGGACACGTAAGGAGATGCCGTCAGCGTGAGGATGAACAGCAGAGCGGCCATTCCGATGCAGAAGATCCACCAACCGGAAAAACCTTCCCTGTACATGACGAATATGAATCCGACATAGACCAGTGCGGAGCCAGTCTCGCTCTCGGCCAGAATGACCACCATTGGAATGCCGAGAATCAAGGCGGTCAGAAGAAAATCCTTGAACCGTGTGATCCTGAAATTGACCTGGCTCATAAGTGTGGCCAGCAGCAGTGATGTCGTGATTTTCGAGACTTCCGCCGGCTGGAACCTGATTGGCCCGAACTCAAACCATGACCGTGACCCCTTAACTTCCACTCCAAGGAATATCACGGCCACAAGCAGGCACAGTACCCCCAGATACAAAGGTATGGACGCGCTTTCCCAGAGCTGGGCGTTCACCACGAACAGGATGAGAGCCGCAAGCCCGAGCGCGGTGAGAATCCATACGAACTGCTTGCCGGAGCGGAAATTATAATCGAATATGCTGGCGGGGCCATCGGAATGGATGGAGGCGTAGATGTTGACCCATCCGATGATGATGAGGAGCAGGTAGGTGACCACCAGCGCCCAGTCAACACTCTTCTTGATGCCTCTGTCCGAAAAGTTCTCCATCGCTCAACTATTTATAGGCCTTGACCCTTGACATGAGATTACCCTGAAGAACCCTGTCCTCAAGTCCGCGGCGCTGGTCGCTGATCTCTCCGTTGAGATATTTCTCAACCAGCAGGGACGCGATAGGTGCGGCCCATGTCGCTCCGAACCCGGCGTTCTCTATGTAGGCGGCAACGGCGATCTTCGGGTTGTCCTTCGGGGCGAAACAGATGAACACCGAGTTGTCCGCACCGCGAGGATTTTGCGCCGTTCCGGTCTTTCCGCAGATGTCCAGGCCGGGAACAGCGGCAATGGAGGCCGTGCCTCCAGACCCGAAACCGCTGTTGACCGCCCTCCACATGCCTTGCGTCACTTTTTTGAAATTCGTCGTGTCAACCATCGTGTACTGCCTCTCGTAATATTTCGGATCAATCTCGACCCCTTCCGATGCTTTCACGATGTGCGGTATCTTGTACCACCCTCTGTTGGCGACGGTCGCCGCAAGGTTGGCGATCTGCATAGGCGTGGCTCCGACCTCGCCCTGCCCGATGGAGATGGAGATGATCGTAGTGAATTTCCATCCTCCCTTGCCGTAAATCTTGTTGTACGTCTTTGATGTCGGCAGAGTTCCGCCCAGTTCGGCGGGGAAGTCCGTGCCCAGCTTGTGTCCGAAGCCGAAACTTTGGACATATTCATTCCATTTGTCAAGCGCCTCTCCTATGCCGTGGTACTTCTTGTTTTCAAGAATATTCCTGAGCACATAGCAGAAATAGCCGTTGCAGGACATCATGATGGCTTCCTCCAGGGCGAGCGGGGATTTGTGCACGTGGCATCCGAGCTTGCGGTTGCCGAAATGGTAGCCCTGGCTGCAAGGGTAGGCCATCTCGGTGGTGAGGGTGCCTTCCTGCAGGCCGATGAGGCCGTTGACAAGTTTGAACACGGAGCCTGGAGGGTACGGAGCCTGTACGGCTCTGTTGAACATCGGCTTGTGAGGGTCCTTGATGATCTCGTCATAGTGCTGGCCGATGTCCGCCAGCATGCTCACATCGACTCCTGGACTGGACACAAGTGTGAGGATTTCTCCTGTCTTAGGTTCGATCGCCACGAGGCTCCCGACCTTGTTTCTCATCAACTCTTGGCCGTATTGCTGCAGATCCGCGTCGATCGTGGTGTGGATGTCGTGTCCCGGTACGGCTTCCTTGTCCATCTCTCCGTCTTTGTAGCGCTGCTCGATCTGGTTGCGGGAGTTGCGAAGGTAGATGTGGTACCCTTTCTCTCCACGCAGTTCCTTCTCTCTCGCGGCCTCGATCCCGGTCTTACCGGCATAGTCTCCAGGGCGGTATTCCCCGGAATGCTTCTCTATGTAGTTGGCGTCCACCTCCGAGACATAGCCGAGCAGGTTTCCACCGGCGTTGACGGGATAGTCCCGGATGCTTCTGGCCTGTCCCCTGAAGCCTGGGAACTTGTATTGGATCTCAGCGAACTGCATGTAGGTCTCAGGCTTTATCTGCTTGAGCATCACGACACTTTGGTAACCGATGCGGCGACGGTTCCTGGCATATTCATTCATCTTGTCACGGATGAATTCTGGTGTCACGTTGAGGGCGTCCGCCAGCATAAGCGTGTCGAACTGTTTCACCTCGCGCGGGGTGACAAGGATGTCGTAGGTGACCTTGTTGCTGACTATGATCTTGCCGTTGCGGTCATAGATGATGCCTCTGGTGGGATAGATGATGTCATAGACCATCGAATTGTTGTTCGAGTTGATCTTGTATTCGTCATCGATGATCTGGATGTAGAACAACTTCCCTAGGATGATGGCGGCGACGACAAACAGCCCGATTATCAGGGCTTTTCCTCTACCTTCTGTCTTCATGGGTCAGCAGATTGATGATGCAGACTGATGCCAGGGAACTGGCCAGGGTGGAGAGACCCAGGCAGGTGAAGACGAACCATAGAGGTCTTGTCCCGGCACAGTCGGCCAGGATGTAGATGAGAAGGAACAGCACTGTTGTCAGGATGATGGCTATGGAGACTCTGGCGTAGCCGTATTTCCGGACGGTGACGCTCTCTTTCTGCTCGAAAGGCTCGTTGCCGAAAAACATCCCGATGACAGGCTCTCTGAGCAATGCGACCGGTACGAGGGACATGGCGTTGATGCCGAGTGTCCCTTCGGCGAAGAAATCCACGGCGAGTCCGGTGGCGAACGCTATCAGCATGGCCTTCACGGTTCCGACATTTGTCGGGATGCACAGAACCATCACCGGCAGGATTGTGATCATCATGTAGGGCGTGAAATGGAAATAGTTGCTCAGAACCATTTGGGCAACCGTCAGCAGAACGTATGTCAATGCGAAACTGTTTCTCATTTCTTCGGTTGTTCTTCTTCTTGTTGTTCAATGGATTCTATCTCCGCGGCCCTTCTGTTTGCCACGATGGTGACATATTTCAACGCCTTGTGATTCTGGAAAAGGTTCACTTCGATCTCATTGGTGGCCCCGTTGATGATCTTGGACTCGCCGGCCACGCCGATAGGGATGTCCGGCGGAAAGATCGTGGAGTATCCACTGGTATAGACTGTGTCCCCGGGCTCGAATTTGAACTGGAGAGGGATCTCTTTCAGGATGGCCCTGTCAGAGCTCATCCCGTCCCAGGCAAGCGGTCCGACGGCTCCCGATTCGCCGAGTCTGGCGCTGATGAACAGCTCCGTGTTCAGGAACGAGATTGCGTAGGAATAATGGCTGCTGACCGCATCGACAATCCCTATGACACCTTTCTCTGTGATCACGCCTGAGTTGCGTACCACTCCGTCCTCGCTGCCCTTGTCGATGATAAGGTAGTTGTGCTGGGTGTTGGCGCTGGACTTGATGATCGTGGCCGGGATATATTCGAATCCATTGTCCATCAGGACCGGCTTGGCCGATGGGTCGGCGGCTTTCATCGCCATCTCATAGCCGCGCACCAATTCTTGCAGCCTGTTGTTCTCGACCGCCAGCTCGTCATTCTGCCTCTTCAGGGAGAAATAATTGGAGACACCTTGCGTCGTTCCCCAGACCTTCGCCATGAATCCGTGCGAGATCCTGGCTATCCAAAGCCTCTGGATCTGGTTGTTGTGCGACAGCATCAGAACAGCCGCGACCTCCAGAAGAATGAAGACCGCGACTGTGAGGATGTTCTGGACAACGGATCTCTCCTTAGGCATTATCTCATCAGGAATGAGTAGTTGGATGTCTTTTTAAGCGCTATGCAGGTACCTCTGGCCACGGCGCGCAGCGGATCCTCCGCGACATGGAACTGGATGTTGACCTTCTCTGTGAACCTCTTGGCGAGACCACGCAGCAAAGCGCCGCCGCCGGAAAGGAATATTCCGTTCTCCACGATGTCTGAATATAACTCCGGAGGTGTCAGCTCAAGCACATGAAGGATGGATGACTCCAGCTTGGCTATCGACTTGTCGAGGCAATGGGCGATCTCCTGATAGGTGACCGCGGCCTCGACAGGGTGGGCTGTCATCAGGTTCGGACCGTTCACAACGTATGGCTCCGGTTCTTCGTCCAGATCCGGAATCACGGCTCCGACCGCTATCTTGATCTTCTCCGCCGTGGTCTCTCCGATCTTGATGTTGTGCTGCTGGCGCATGTAGTACTGGATGTCACTGTTGAACACATCGCCGGCCGTGTTGATGCTTTCCTGCTGGACGATGCCGCCCAAAGAGATCACGGCGATCTCGGCCGTACCTCCGCCTATGTCAACAACCATGTTGCCTTTCGGTGCCTCCACGTCCAGCCCGATACCAAGCGCGGCAGCCATAGGCTCGTAGATCAGATAGACATCACGTCCTCCGGCATGCTCGCAGGAGTCGCGCACGGCCCTGATCTCCACCTGGGTGCTTCCGGAAGGAATGCCGACCACAATCTTGAGGTTCGGGGTGAAAAGGGATCTCTTCTTGTTGTTGACCTGCTTGATGAAGCCCTTGATCATCATCTCGGCGGCGTTGAAGTCGGCGATCACGCCGTTCCTCAGAGGCCTGATGGTCTTGATTCCGGGGTTAGTGTGCTCATGCATGAGCTTGGCCTGCTGACCGATGGCTATGCATTTGCCTGTGTTGTTGTCTATCGCGACAATGCTCGGGGCGTCCATCACAATGTCGTCATTCCTGAAAATGACGGTGTTGGCTGTTCCGAGGTCCATCGCTATCTCCTGAGTCAGAAATGAAAATGCCATAGCTGTACTATATTCGATTCCTAAAATTTTTATTGTCTTCTATACAATTTGTAAATATACGAAAAAAGTTATATTTGTAAGAATTATTATGAACAGAAAACGAATATTAATAGTCATGGCCGCCGGAAGCGGCGTCAGGATGGGTGCCACGGTTCCGAAACAATTTCTGGATCTGGGAGGTGTTCCGATTCTCCGCAGGACGATCGAAGCGTTCATTTCCGTTGTCCCGGACATCAAGGTAGTCACTGTCCTTCCCGGGGACCATATTGCTTTTTGGAAGGACTATTGCCTCGTTTCGGACTTCAACTGTCCTCAGACATTGGTTTCCGGAGGGTTCACCCGCTTCCATTCCGTAAGGAACGCCTTGAAAAAGGTCCCGGATGGGGCCGTGGTCGCCATCCACGATGGTGTCAGACCGCTCCTTTCGCCAAAACTGATAGGGAATATGTTCGAGAGGATGGATTCGGGCGGAGTCCGTGCCTTGATTCCCGTCATCCCGTCGGTCGACACCCTCAAGGTCATCGACCGGGTAAAGGACGCGGACGGGAACGAGATTCTTGTCTCGCCGGAAGGGGAGAATGTTGACAGAAGCCGGATTTTCGGAGCTCAGACTCCGCAAATGTTTCTGTCAGAGGACATCAAGTCGGCATATTCGCAAGCCTTTGACACCGCTTTCACCGATGATGCGTCCGTCGCGCGCAAAAAAGGAATACCCCTCTCCTTCTGTGCCGGAGAGAGGTATAACTTCAAATTGACGTCCCCCGAGGATCTGGCCCTCGCAAGACTGATTATTTCGTCTTCTTCGCGAACTCGTTAGGCTGGTAGTTTGCCCGTTTGTAGTCCTTGACCCAGACCTGACGCTCGATCGCCTGGTCGAGGGAGATCATCGTCTCGGTTGACTGGATGTAAGGAATATTCTGGATCGTGTTGATAAGAATCTCCATAAGGTGATCATTGTCAAAGCAATATGCCTTGAGGAGCAGAGCGGCCTTTCCTGTTACGAAATGACATTCCACAATCTCGGCGATCTTCTTCAGGTTCGCCACTACCTCGGGATATTTGTCCGCCTCTGACAGGGTTACGCTGATGAAAGCGCACACGTTGAGCCCCAATGCCTGAGGTTTCACGAGCAGCCTTGATCCTGTGATGACTCCGTTGGTTTCCAGTCTTTTGACTCTCTGATGAATAGCGGCTCCCGAAACACCGCACTCACGGGCGATCTCCAGGAAAGGCATCCTGGCGTTGTTGACCAAGAAAGAAAGGATCTTCTGGTCAATCTGATCAATGTGATAAGTTGCCATTGCTTTCGATTTATAACTAAACAGCCGCTAAATTATATAAAAAATCTTAAAATATCAAGATTTCTTAAAGTGACGGCGCCCTTTTTCCGTTGGTTTTGAATTGTTAATGATCTCTAGGCAGGCCGCCTCTGTGAGAGTGGCCGCGTCAGTCTCCTTCGGAATCTTGTAGTTTGAGCCGGCGTGCTTGATGTACGGGCCGTAACGACCGTTGATCACCTGGATGTCACTGTCCTTATATTCAGCCATCACAGAATTGGCGGCGGTCTTGCTCAGGCCGTCCTCTATGATGGCCGCGCATTCGTCCAATGTGATCTTGAGAGGATCCTTGCCGCGAGGAATCGAGAAATTCCTGTCGCCATATTTCAGGAATGGTCCGAAGCGTCCTTTCAGGGCGATGACCTCGACACCGTTATATTCTCCGACCGTGCGGGGCAGCTGGAACATTTTCAGCGCGTCCTCAAGGGTGATGTTCTCGATGAGCTGGTCCTTTCCGAGGGACGCGTACTGCGCTTTCTCGCCCTCGCCCTTCTGGATGTAAGGCCCGAACTTGCCGAACTTAGCGGTGATCTTGTTGCCCTCGCTGTCCGTGCCGAGTTCCTTTGACACATGGCTGTAGTTTCCGTCATGCAGCACCTCGTCCACCTTCTTGTGGAAAGGAGTGTAGAAAGCCCCGATGACATCGTTCCACACGAGATTGCCGTCCGCGATCTGGTCGAACTCCTTCTCGACGTTGGCTGTGAAGTCGTACCCCATGATGTCGGTGAAATTCTTCTCAAGGTAGTCGGTCACTATCATTCCGATCTCCTGCGGGAGCAGCCTGCCCCTTTCGGCGCCGACGGTCTCCGTCTTGGATTTTTCGGAAATATTCCCGTTCCTGAGCTCCAAGTCATTGACTGTGATTTTCTTGCCTTCCTTGTCACCCTTGACGATGTAGCCGCGTCCGGTGGTCAGAGTGGCGATGGTCGGTGCGTAGGTGGAAGGACGGCCGATGCCGAGCTCCTCAAGCTTCTTGACCAAAGTGGCCTCTGAATATCTTGGCGGCGCGGCGGTGAACTTGCACTCCGCGTTTATGCCCTTCTCCTCCATCTTGGTCCCTACCTGAAGGTCCGGGAGCATAACCTCCTCTTCCTCGGCCTCCTGGTTGTCCGTCCCCTCGATATATAATTTAAGGAATCCGTCGAACAGGACCTGCGTGGCCTGGGCGTTGAACTTCTCTGATCTCTTGTCGAAAGCCACCCTCAGGGTGGTGTTGAGGACCTTCGCGTCAGCCATCTGCGACGCCACCGTCCTCTTCCAGATGAGGTTGTAGAGCTTCTGCTCCTGCGCCGTGCCCTCGATCTCAGTGTTCTCTATGTATGTCGGGCGGATCGCCTCGTGGGCCTCCTGCGCACCCTTGCTGTGGGTCTTGAACTGGCGTGTCTTGGAATATTCAGGACCGAAGTTTCCGGTGATGAATTTCTTCGCCGCGCCGAGTGCCAGGGTCGAGAGGTTCGTGGAGTCTGTTCTCATGTAGGTGATGAGACCGCGCTCGTAGAGACTCTGGGCCACCCTCATCGTCATACTTACAGGGAAACGCAGCTTCCTTGCGGCCTCTTGCTGGAGAGTCGATGTCGTGAACGGGGCTGCCGGGAAGCGTGTGGCCTCTTTCTTCTCCACATCGGAGACAGTGAAGTCCGCTCCGATGCAGTCCTGGAGGAATTTCCTCGCCTCGTCGATTGTCTTGAACTTTGTGTCGAGGACGGCCTTGACCTTGACCGCCGCCGGGAATCCGGCCGGATGGAAGAATGCCTCGACCTTGTAGAAGGCCTCGTTCTCGAACGCCATGATCTCCTTTTCCCTCTCCACCACAAGCCTCAAGGCCACGGACTGCACACGACCCGCCGAAAGCTTAGGCTGGATCTTTCTCCAAAGGACAGGTGAAAGCTCGAAGCCCACAAGCCTGTCCAGGACCCTGCGCGCCTGTTGGGCGTTCACGAGGTTCATGTCTATGGAGCGCGGGTTCCGCACGGCGTTCACGATAGCGTCCTTGGTGATCTCGTGGAAAACGATTCTCCTTGTATGTGCCTCATTAAGTCCGAGAGTCTCGAAGAGGTGCCAGGAGATGGCCTCTCCCTCTCGGTCCTCATCGGACGCGAGCCATACTGTGGAAGCGCTTGCCGCCGCTTTCTTGAGCTCCGCCACGACCTTCTTCTTGTCGGAAGGTATGACATACTCAGGAGTGAAGTTCCTTTCCACATCCACACTCAGCTTCTTGTCCTGAAGATCCCTGATGTGGCCGAAGCTGGATTTCACCTCATAGCCGTTACCCAGGAATTTTTGTATAGTCTTGGCTTTGGCCGGAGACTCGACGATAACTAGATTGTCTGCCATATTGTTCTATTTTACAGGCCTTTCATAGATAGTTTGCCATTTCAATCTGCAAAGTAAGCCACAAACTGGGCAATTTTCCAAATTTTGTTATAAATTTGTCTTTATTATGACCGACTCGACTCGAAAGAAAATAATCAAGTGGTTCTGGATCGTGGTGACGTTTCCGGTGCTGCTTCTTGTCTTTATGATACTCCTTGTCTGGATGTTCGCTGACATCCCGTCGTTCAAGGATCTGGAAAACCCTGACAACAAGCTGGCCACGCAGGTCATCGCGGAGGACGGGGAGATCCTGACGACGTTCCACATCGAGAACAGGACCTACGTTTCCTACGACGAGATCTCCCCGAATCTTGTGCACGCCGCCGTGGCCACGGAGGACGTGCGTTTCTACAAGCATTCCGGAATTGATTTCAAGGGACTGGGACGTGTGCTGGTCAAGACGATCCTGCTGCACAACTCAAGCCAGGGCGGCGGCAGCACGATCACCCAGCAGTTGGCGAAGACCCTTTATCCGAGGGCCGGGATGGGGCGTAGGATTCCGGGAATATATCATGCCAAAATGGTGTGGATCAAGCTGAAGGAATGGATCACCGCCGTGAAGCTCGAAAGGGACTACACCAAGGACGAGATTATGACGATGTACCTCAACTCCATATTCTTCGGCAGCGGTGCGTACGGTGTGCGTTCGGCTTCGGAGACATTCTTCGGGAAGCTCCCGTCCGAGCTTTCTGTCGAGGAGAGCGCTATGCTTGTGGGAATGGTCAACAAGCCGACGAGGTACAATCCGGCCATCAATCCGGACAAGGCTCTGACCAGAAGGAACTTTGTGATCGGCCAGATGGAGAAGGCCGGCTATCTGGACAAGTCCCAGAGGGATTCCATCCGTCTGATCCCTATAGAGCTCAACTATGAGGTGCAGGACCACAACGCCGGTCTGGCCCCGTATTTCAGGGATATGGTTCGCCGCGTGATGAACGCCAAAAAGCCTCGCAAGTCCGACTATACGATGGTCGAGGACTATTCCGCCGACTCGCTTGCCTGGGCCACGGACGACCTGTATGGCTGGCTTGAGAAGAACAAGAAGGCTGACGGAAGCAAGTATGACCTTGACAGGGACGGTCTGCGGATCTACACTACCATCAACTACAAGATGCAGAAATATGCCGAGGAGGCTGTCGCCGAGAGGATCCGCGACCTTCAGGCTGACTTCCGCAGGGATCTGCGGAGCAAGACCAACAAGCCTTTCTCCAACGACATAGACGAGGAGACAAGGGACAGGGTCATGCGTCAGGCCAGACGTTGGAGCGACCGTTACCGCACCCTCAAGAAAGAGGGACTGACCGAGGCTCAGATCCTCAAGACGTTCTCCCGACCGGTGAAGATGCGTGTGTTCGCCTATAATAAGAAAGGTTACGCCGACACTACGATGACGCCGGACGATTCGATCCGTTACTACAAGTCGATTCTCCGTACGGCCTTCGTGGCGATGGAGCCGGGCACGGGACACGTGAAGGCCTACGTCGGAGGTCCGAACTACCGCTATTTCAAGTACGACAATGTCCGTCAGGGCAAGCGTCAGGTCGGTTCGACGATCAAACCGTTCCTCTACACGCTGGCGATGCAGGAGGGTATGACTCCGTGCGACAAGGTCGTGAACCTTCCGCAGACGTTCGTCCTTCCTGACGGCAACACCTGGACCCCTCGAAGCACCGACAAGGAGCAGTGGATCGGTAAGACCGTCACACTGAAATGGGGCCTCACGAACAGCTCGAACAACATCTCGGCCTACCTGATGAAGCAGTTCGGCCCAGAGGCGATGGCGGATATGATGCGCAGGATGGGCATCCAGAGCCACATCGACGAGGTTCCGGCGCTTTGTGTCGGACCGGCTGACCTGTCGCTTTGGGAGATGGTGGCCGCCTACAACACGTTCCCGTCCAGGGGAGTCTATATCGAGCCGATGTTTGTGACCAGGATCGAGGACAACCAGGGCAACGTCATCAGCGAGTTCACGAACCGCAAGCGCGAGGCGATAGGGGAGAACACCGCCTACCTGATGGTCAACCTGATGGAAGGCGTGGTGCAGGGCGGAACCGCCAGCAGGCTCCGCTACCGCTACAAACTGATGGGCGAGATCGCCGGAAAGACCGGAACCACCAACGATAACGCCGACGGATGGTTCATAGGCTACACCCCGACTCTCGTGGCGGGAATATGGACGGGCGCGGAGGACCGCCAGGTGCACTTCCAGTCAATCACTTACGGCCAAGGAGCGCATATGTCCCTCCCTACCTGGGGAATATTCATGCGCAAGGTAGTTGAGGACGGTACCCTCGGAATCTCGGAGAACGACCGCTTCATCGCCCCTGCCGGCGTGAGCTTCGACCTGAACTGTACCGGAGGCGACAATGACGCCACGGACGTGCAGCAGAAGACGGAGGACTACTATTTTGAATAAAAAGGAATATATTAGGAATATTTAATATAGGAATATGGGCAAGTACCAGAGGATTGCAGTGATTTATGGAAGCGACTCTTCGGAATGGGAGGTCGCTTGCCGCAGCGGGGAGTTTGTCGCTTCGCGCATCGACGGGACGAAGTACGATGTCTATGAGATTTTCGCACGGTTCGGTAAATGGTCTCTTGTGGCGATGAAGAAACGGGACTCTATGAGGATTCCTTTCGCCGAGGGTGCCAGACCGGAGATTGACAAGACGGATTTTTCCGTGAAGGTTTATGGAGAAAAGATAAAGTTCGACTATGCCTACATAGTCCAGCACGGCACTCCGGGCGAAAACGGTCTGCTTCAGGGTTATCTTGAGATGCTTGGGATTCCGTTCAGCAGCTGCAGCGCGTTTGTCTCCGCGATCGCCTTCGACAAGTTCGCCTGCAAGAGTTATCTGCGTGAGGTTGATTTCGTCAAGTGCGCCCCTGATGTCTATGTCCGCAACGGAATGGACATCGAGTCCGTCTGCCGTAAGGTGGTGGAAAAGCTTAAGTTCCCGGTGTTCGTGAAGCCTACCGACGGAGGCTCAAGCTTCGGGATCACCAAGGTCCGCAAGGCCGAGGATCTGCCTGAGGCGATCCGGTTCGCCTTCTCTGAAGGCCCTTCGGTCATCATCGAGCAAGGGATTCCTGGCCAGGAGTTCACTTGTGCCGCCTATGCAGATGCGGAAGGAGTCAAGTCCTTGCCTGTGATACAGATAGTCACCGAGCACGATTACTTCGACTACGATGCCAAGTATAACGGTCAAAGCCAGGAGATATGCCCGGCTCCGATCAGTGAGGATCTGAGCGGACATATTCAGGAAGTAAGTAAAAGGATATATTCGCGCCTTGGTTGCTCCGGTGTCGTGAGGATGGATTACATCCTTGCCGAGGATGGCCTGTACTTCTTGGAAGTCAACACTATCCCTGGAATGACAAGTGCTTCTCTGGTGCCAAAGATGGTGCGCACGGCGGGTCTTGACATCACTGATTTCCTGACAGGTATCATTGAAAACTCATAATGTTCAATTCTAACTTTTAAATTTTAAGCTTATGCTATTGAAGGATTTCCTTAATGAAGGAGTAGCGCGGCTGGAGTCTCTCTATCCGACGAAAGAAGCCAGAAACATCATGCTTATGCTTTGCGAAAGCCGCATAGGCACCAAAAGTTACACCCATATCGTGGAACCTGAATATCAGGTAAAGGACAAGTCTCTGGAAGGTCTCGGCGCTGATTTGAACAGACTGGCCGCCGGTGAGCCTGTCCAGTATGTGATAGGATTCGCGGATTTCTGCGGTCTGAGGTTCAAGGTGACCCCGGATGTGCTTATCCCACGCCCGGAGACTGAACTTCTGTGCCGCGAGGCCATCAAGATCGGCTCCAGAATGCAGAGGATGAGAAAGGCCTATGGTAAGTCGGCTAAACCTGTCCGTGTGCTTGACCTCTGCACAGGCTCAGGCTGCATTGCGTGGACGGTGGCCCTGAATATTCCCGGTGCCGAGGTGACAGGTGTTGACATCTCGGAAAAAGCGGTTGCGGTGGCGTCCTCGCAGGATTTCGCCGCCAAGATCAAGGAGTCTGGGGCATCTGCTCCCAAGTTTGTGGTCGCTGATGTGCTGGCTGGGAATCAGACCTTCACCGAAGGTGATTACGATCTGATTTTGAGCAACCCGCCTTACATCATGGAGTCGCAGAAATCTCAGATGCGAGTCAATGTCCTCAACTATGAACCTTCAACGGCTTTGTTTGTGGAAGACAGCGATCCGTTGGTGTTCTACCGCTCCATAGCCGTCTTGTCTCGTACCTGTCTATCGGCTGAGGGTAAGGGGCTTACAGAGATCAATGAACTTTTAGGCCCTGAGACGCAGAAGGTTTTCAGCGAGGCCGGTTTCCAGAAAATCGATCTTGTCAAGGATTTTTACGACAAAAACCGCTTTGTCTTTTATTCAAAATAAGGGCTGCATGTAGCTGGAAGCCCTTTTTCGACAATTAGCCGTGGAATATTTCAATCCACGGCTATTTTTGTGTCACTTTGTGCTGTATCAACAACTTTAAACTCATTCAGTAATGAAGAATTTCAGTACAAAGAAAAGGTTGCTGGCGTCAGTCGCGCCGGCCCTTGCGGTGTTCGCCGCCCTGTTTTCATCCGCTTGCGACTGGGTGGAACAAGCGGAACTGTCTCCCGCCGATCCGATCTCCATGGTGGATCCGGCTACTGATCTGTCGGCCGAAAGCGTCGCAAGAATGCTCTCCGGGTTGCCTCTCTCGTTGACCCAGGTCCGTGAAGTCTTCGATGGTGTGGTCTCCTCGTCTTCCAATGGCTATGATGAGGAATATCCTTTCGCGAATCTGCTTGCGTCTCCGGGTTCCGGAGTCGGGCACGAACTGCTTCAGACAAGATCCGTGACTGAATATCCAGAACCTTTGCGTGATCTTTTGTCCGCCGCGGACATCGCTCAGACCAGGGCGGGTTCTTTCTTGGACGCTCTTTCCGCATCCGGGTTGCAGATCTATTGGCCATATTCAGAGGACTGGGACGGGAAGGCAATGCCTGTCATCACTTTCAATCCGGAGGAGTCTTCCGGCGATGCTTATCTCAGGCGGCAGGATGACTCTAATGTAGGTTTCCTTAGGGAGCAACTCCCGAACGGGGCTTGGATCGTAAAGGAAGTCACTGTGGATGAGGAATATGCCCGCAATCATCCTGTATGGGTCATAAACAGGAATGAGGATGCCGCATATCTTACTCCTCAGATGCTGGACGCGCTTTATCCGGAGAGGACAGTGGCAGTCTTCACAAGGTCTTACGAAGATTGCCGGACATTGGTCCTCAAAGAATTCAAGGCTCATCGAAACTATGATTCATGGTTGGCAGGCGGCTCGGAGTTCTTCGTTAAGTGCGGCTCTTTGAATGGGTTCACGGCCAAGACTGAGGAGGAGTTGAAGCTTTACAGCCCGTCCGTCACCGACATGATGATCAACGTGAAACGCAAGAATGTGGGCAAAACGTTGAGATTCAACACCGTGCTTGTGTCGGAATGGACATCGCAGCTTGAGGAGTGCGTGTTCCTGATGATCGAGGATGATGGCGGCAAGCAGACTTCATGGAAGGCCAGCGGCTTGGTGAAGATCAAATCCAAGTCTTATGGATTCGAGGTCGAACTTCCTTTCCGTCGTAATGATGACCTCGTCTGGCGCGGAAAACTCTCCAACAACTATTTCGAGAAGTACAACGGTAAGCCAAACCGCTTCGGTGACGTCAGCATCACCTTCAGTTTTCTGTGATTGAATCCGGTATGATGACAAAAGCGCTGCCGGACAGACTACCGGCAGCGCTTTGGACTATAATGATCACACTCTTCAGGTCGTAGGAAACGTACCATTTACCGTTCTCTATTTTCATGGATGGGGTCACTCCACGCTCTCCGGTGACAGGAATTGTGTTTCCGTCCTTGTCCAGAAGCCACTCACCGTTCAGTGTCCAGTACCATTTCCCGTCGGCGGCCTGCTTTACCGAAATGTCAGGAGACTTTCCGTCTGACAGCGTGATGGTTGACAACTCCCCATAAGCGTTGACAAACGAGATGACATTGGTGCCGTCTTCATTTTTCTCGATGCCGGTGATAAACTGTTTACCATCAATCAACTCCTGAAGCTTGGTGAGTTGGGTGTTGAGTGATGCGACCTTGGCCTCGACTTCCGTGAGCCTTTGATCCACATCGTCCAGACGAGATTTCAATTCCTCGTCGTTGTAGCATGCTGTCGCCAGCAGTACAACCAGGGCATAATTACTTATAATATGTAAGGAATATTCTCTTGCCTAAAATGTGCCCTGTATCGCCACTAATGGCATATTGTGATATGTGCTGAGAGTATATTCCTGCCCTGTTTATGAATATTCATGTTGCAATATGTGGTAATTTGGGCTAAAAAAATTATAAAATAGAACTAAAATATGTCCTGACGACCTTGACGACCATCTCGCAGTTCGCGCAGTCAAAGGCGAGGTGATACCGTTTGCCGTTGTTGGTCAGGTATAGATTGGTTTTGCGGCTGCTTGGGATAGGAGGATTTACCATACCGGAAGTATGATTTGCCCTGCCATGCTGTCTGCCGGCTTGATGAACTGGACAGAGGCCGAGCTCATAACGGATGCAGTACTTGGTGCGCATCAGCTCGGCATCGGGGCGGTGAGAGATCTCGAAAGCGTCATCGGTCCGGGATGCTCCCAACGACATGTATATCTTACGGGCGATGTGGTTCGCGATGTTTGCCTTGTACGAAAGGTGTGGGCCATTCGATGTTGTCTCTTGAATATCTTGCACTTGTGACAAGACATCAGGCTCAAGTACTGGATATTCGGCGTTCCCGTCACGGCTTGACGCCTGGTTTACCAGCAGAGGAATCGCCCGGCAAGGCATCTCTTCCAGGGCGGCGGCGAGGTCTCGTCTGATTGCGTTGAGGGCTGATGTCGGAAGGAACGGCAGCGAGCCGTCCGGAGTCTCCACTTCAAGCGAGCGGAGGATGAATGAATATATTCCTGTGGCCTTTGAGATTTGAGTGGCGAACATTCCGCGCATCCTTTCTGGGTTCTCCGCTGCGTTGTGTCCCGCTTCACGTTCCAGTTTGACGCTCCGCCCGTCCTGACTTACAGCGTTGATTTTCAGTGAATATGTTGGTTCGCTGAGTCGCTTCGGCAAGCTCGGCGACCGGTCCTCTTCGGTCCCTGGGCTTGTCGAAGTGACCGGAACCACAATGACCGAAATATCCACCGAAACAGGAATAGTCTTGACAGGCAGATTAGACTCCAGCTCTTTCTCGAATGCGTTGCTGAGGTTCCGGTACAGTTTAGCTCCTGGATAGAGTCCAGTGACATTTCTGCACGTTATCCGGTTCCCTTGACAGACATCGCCACGGAAACCGACAATCTCCCCACGGCCTTTGGAGAGGAAAGAGAATCCGTCTCCGTTCTGAAGCCTGTCATCCGGATTTTTCATCCGCACAGTTATCGTGACATACTCCTCGCTCGGCCTCTTGCCGTTTGAAAAGTTCTGGCGCATCGGGGCTATGGAGACCACCGTTCCGACCTCCTCTCCGATTGATTTCGGCGCATCCATCGAGGACCAGTTCCCAGACCGTTTCCCGTCCAAAAACAATTGCGTGTACCCCCGGTTGAAAGTCTTGGCCAGATCCGGCGTGAACCCGCCTTCCGACCGACCGAAAGAAACCCTACGGTACTTTCCCGGATTCGCCGCGACCAACTCATCCAATGCCAATGAATATGCCCGGACGACATTCCGCACGTAGGAGATGTTCTTCAACCTTCCCTCGATCTTGAACGAGCATATTCCAGCTTCCGCAAGGTCTTTCAGCCTGTCCTTGAGGTTGTAGTCCTTCAGCGACAGCAGGGCTTTGTTCCGCACCAGTACGTTTCCATCTTCGTCCACAAGGTCGTATAGTGACCGGCACGCCTGGATGCATTCTCCACGGTTGGCGCTTCGGCCAGTGATTCGCTCTGACATATAGCACTGGCCGCTGTAGCAGACGCAGAGCGCTCCGTGCACGAAGGACTCCAGCTCGCAGTCCACAGACGCTCTTATCGCACGGATCTGGTCCAGAGACATTTCCCGTTCCAGAACCAACCGTGAGGCTCCGATGCCCTCGTAAAGCCGTGCCTTCTCCGGAGTCCTTATCGCACATTGTGTCGAAGCGTGGACCGGCAGGTCGGTCAGTTCCCATACCGCAAGGTCCTGCGCGATGATGGCATCCACTCCCGCGTCCTTCGCCTCGGCAAGCAGTCTTTCCGCCTCCGCGAGCTCGTTGTCAAAAAGAATAGTGTTGAGCGTCAGGAATATGCGCGCTCCGAATCTGTGGGCATATTCGGTGAGCCTCCGGATGTCCTCCATCGAGTTTCCGGCGGCTTGACGCGCCCCGAACGCAGGCCCGGCGATATACACGGCATCGGCACCGCAGTCGATAGCCGCGATGCCGATGTCAGCGTTTCTTGCCGGAGCAAGAAGTTCGAGGAACTTCATTGGTTACTTGCTGAGGGAAGCGATCATCTGCTTGGCCTGTGCGCCGAACTTAGGATCGTCCTGTACCTTCTTGTAGTATTCAAGAGCCTTGGCGTTGTTCTTAGCGCCCTGATAGAGGGCGGCCACGGTGAAAGTGATGGCCGGAGCGTTCTTCGCGTCCGGTTTCATCTCAAGATACTTCTCGAAGTACTTGATGGCGTCGGCGTTCTTGCTGAGTTTCTGTGAGCTCTGCCCTGCGATGAGGTAAGCTGTGGCGTTCTCGACATAACTGTTGGCCTTCTCGGCTGCCTTCACGGCGTCAGCGAACTTCTGTCCCTTAAGGGCGGCGTTGGCCTGCCTTACATAGATGTTGGAAACCTGCTCCTTGGCCTCGGCCTCCTCACCGTTCCATGCGGCATGCCTGAAAGCCTCGATGGCCTCATCGGTCTTGCCCTGGGCTCCGAGAGCCTGTCCGAGGTAGAGGGCTGTCTTTCCGGCGGTGGTGTCGGCGGCGTAAGACTTCGCGAAACCATCGGCGGCGGTGGCGAAATCCTTAATCTTGAGGGCGTTGACACCCTTCTGCATCCACATCTGAGGAACGAGTTCGTTGGCCTTCTCGGCAACCTCGGCGTTCTCATATTCAGTGGCGATCTTCGCTACCTCGTCGAGTTTGGCTGCGGCCTCATCGTACTTTTCATCCTTGATCAGATCCTTCGCGATCTCAAGGGATACTCCCGGGATGGCGTTCTTGCAGTTTGCCACAAGCTCATCGGCGTCAGCGCCTATGGTCTTACCCATTTCGAGAGCCTTCTGGAAGTAGTCAAGTGCCTCTGTCCAGTTCTTCATAGAGATGGCTGTGGCTCCATTATTGTAGAGTTCTGTTGCCTGGGCCATGTCCTGGGCGGATGCCATGCTTGCTGCCATGAACGCGGCAGCGATCGCGAGAATAAACTTTTTCATCGTATTAAAAATTATGTTTAACTATATTCCTTATAATCGCAATAACCACAAATGTAATAAAAATTTGTGTCAATTGCACATTATTGGCTATTTTTGTCTAAACGGGAGGTGTCAATGATGCGTAGTCTTATCTTCAAATCAGTCTTGTGTTTTGCGCTGTTTGGTTTTTCAATAATGATGCCAGCGCAGAATCTGCCCGTTCTTCAGAAGGACGGCGCAGTCACAACCGGCAATCTCACCAATGGCATAACTTACTATTTGGTGACGAACCCTTCGATGAAAGGAGTCGCCGATTTCGCCCTTGTCCGCAAAGGAGCGTGCGACACTCTGTCCGCGAGAAAAGAACTCTCGTCATTGCCGCACTTCAACAAGACGATACCATATAAGTTTTTGTCCCGTAAAGGAATAGGCTGCCGCCCTGAAGGGTACATTTCCTACAAGGACAACGCCACCATATTCAGATTCGATGATGTGCCGGTCTTTGACCAGGCCGCGTCGGACACCACGCTTCTCATGCTGTTCGACCTCATCGCGGCTCAGCCTTGCCAGCATGCCATCATCATCGCGGGTGACATCAATCCTACCGCCATCAAGGAAAGGATGAACGTATTCTCGCTGATGGTTCCTTCCCGCAATCCCGCCTACAAGAAGAAGGAATATGTCTGGAGGCCTGCCATCGCTCCTGAATATTCATTCATCCCGTCCGACGGTTCTTCCGTGACTGTGGAGTTCCGCTCGCCGAGGACACCTGACGACCAGATGAACACGATCCAGCCGTTCATCTCGGAACTATTCTCCGGATTGTTGAGGGAGATTGTCTCAAGCCGCCTCCGCGAAAGTTTCCTTGGTAGGGATATTCCTGTGGAATCGATTGATGTTGAATATCTTGGAAGTGCGTCATGCGCTGGTGACGAGCGTTTCAGCGTGAGTGTGCGGACCTCCCGCGGCCAGCTGATGCCAGCCTCGATGGCGGTCGCCTCCGTCCTTTCGGAGATTTGTTCCAAGGGAATCGGGGCGGAGGAATATCTGGTCGCGCGCAATTCCGTCCTGAATGGTTTCCTAAAGACGCAGACGAATGATGCCCTTGTTCTGCGCTGCGTCTCCTCTTACCTTTACGGAGCTGATCTGGCTTCCCCGGCGACCAAGGCCAACTTCTTCTCTTCCAGGAATATGTCCACAAAGGCTGAGACCGAACTTTTCAACGGTTACACCCTTGCCCTGCTCTCCGAGATGGAGAATCCCAAGGTCACTTGGACGGGAAACGAGGAGGATTATGACGAATGGTTCTGGCCGGTTCTGTTCGGTTCGGTGACCGATGGTGTCTCCATGCTGGACAAACCGCTCTACAAATGGCCTGTGACGGCCAAGGACACGTCAGATTTCTGGAACGAGAGGAACAAGGTGAAGTTGAGGTCTGTGGACCCTGAACCGGTGTCGGATGGCGAGATGTGGATTTTCTCCAATGGCATGAAGGTGATTTACAAGAAGATGCCGGCTGCCGGGCGTTTCAGTTACTCTTTTATGATAAAGGGTGGTTTCTCCGCTGTCCGGAATCTTCCTCGCGGGGAGGGAGCGTTTTTCTCCGATATGTTCGGCCTGTGCAACATCGCCGGCATGCCGGGAAGCGACTTCGACAAAGTGCTCCGTGCCAACGGGGTGGAGATGTCATGTGCCGTCTCGACATCTGATCTGCGACTCTACGGCTCAGCCCCGTCAAACAGGTTCATGCTGACCCTCAAGGCCTTGCTTTCCGCCGCCAATATGCGGAAGCCTTCGCTTTCGGCCTTTGAGCCGTGGAAAAGGATGGAACTGGCTTCCCTCAAGCCGGCCTATCTGGACAGCCTCATGTACCAGGACTACAACTACTCGTCCGTCAAGACGCCGTCCGGTCTCACCGCCATAACGTTGGATGACGCATCTGATTTTTTTGACAATCAATTTATAAGAGCGAATGACGGAGTTCTTGTGATTGTGGGCGATCTGTCGGCGGAGTCCGTCCAGAAAATCCTTTGCCAGTATCTTGGCGGATTCCGGGTCAGCAAGTCTTCGTCCGTACGCCAGTTCTCATCTTATAAGTTGCGCACCGGTGCCACGACATATTCACGCATCGGAACCCCTGTTGAGATCAGTCTGGCTTTGGCCTGCGCCGAGCCGTTCACGACAGAGAACTATATGGCATTCAAGGTCGCCAGCCTCGCCCTCCAGCGCAGGCTTACCGGTGTGATGGCCGAGCACGGGTTCAGTGTCAGAATGGCCGACGGCTTCAGCATCTGGCCTCAGGAGGCTCTGGAATTGATATTCACCTGCACTCCTGTGCCGGAATCCGGCCTCCCTTATGGTGTGAAGAGCGGTTCCGACCAGCCGATGAGGACTCTTGTGGAGGCCCGCAAGGTGATTGAAAACGTGCTTTCCAATCCGGTCAACGCCGCGGAGCTCGCTTCCTGCAAGTCCCTGCTGACCAATGGCTACTCGACCTATCTTGCGGATCCGAAGAATTATGTGGACGCCGTCCTGATGCGCTATTCCGGCGGAAAGGACGTGCTGACCGGTTATAACAACAGAATCGGCAGTGTCTCCGCCGACAAGGTAAAGGAAATTTTCGGAGCTCTGTCCGAAGGAATGAGAATTGAATATGTCGTCAAACAATAAGTTCGGAACCATTATCCAGATCGGCGACATCCTTGTGTCTGAGGATGTTGTCACTGAATATTTCGCCTGTGACTACGCTGTCTGCAAGGGCTGTTGCTGCATAATAGGGGACAGCGGGGCTCCGTTGGAGGAGTCGGAGCTGGAGCCTCTGGAGGAGAATTACCCCATATATTCAAAGCTTATGAGGCCGCAGGGCCGCGCGCAGATTGACAAGGAGGGCTTCTTCTCCATCGACCGTGACGGGGACATCGTGACCCCGGTCGTGGATCAGACCGAGGAATGCGCCTACACCACTTTCGACGAGGCCGGCAACTGTTTCTGCTCCATCGAACGGTGCTTCTTCCAAGGCGAGTGCAAGTTCCGCAAGCCCCAGTCCTGCTGGCTCTACCCGATCCGCGTCACCAAACTCACCGGCGGCGGCCAGGCCCTGAACCTCCATCGTTGGGGAATATGCAAGGATGCCTACGAGAAAGGCCGCCGCGAAGGCATCCGTGTCTATCAGTTCCTCCGCGATCCCCTCATCTCCGTCTTCGGCCAGGATTTCTATGACGCCCTCTCCTACGCCGCCAAGAAGATTCTTGACGAGGCGTAGCCGGAGAATCTTTTTAGATTGACATACTTGCAAATAACTTCTCCATATCACTGACAGAGTTTGTCTCGGTATATGGTTGAGGGGTTATTCTCACAATTGAATTTCTTTGTGTTTTGCTGACTGCTTCAAGCATTGTGGATAAGTCTTTTTCCATTGACTCGGTCCTGATTGTTTTTCTTGTCGCTTTAGCCGTGATTATGGTATTGTAGAACTCGTCCATAAAACTTCTGGTTGTGAAATGGACACCTTTGAAGTTCAATACAATGACATTATCGTCTATGTTGTTGATGGCATCTAGAATATCACGTGCAGATATGCGGTTCAAGATGTCTTGACCTATAAGATCCTTTATATATATAGTTTCCATAATGCTACTCTACGTAATTTATATAATTGAATTCGTTTTCAGTATGTGGAATTCTGAAAGCAACGATTGTGCCTTCAAATCTAAGGCCATACGGGAGAGTAAGGTATTGGTCTATCCTTCTGTTCCTGGCATAGGCTGAATTACCTGAGGCCAATAAATATTCTCCTCCAAGACCTTTTGTCAGCATATTTATAGATGTCCTGAACCCATATCCTCTGTTTTCCGCATTTGGTAGATTTTTGGCGGAGATGCCATTCACGGCTGCTTGGATGGCCTCTATGTCAGACGATATTTCTGCCGTACGTGGGTTTTCCGCATAACTGCCAATAATTGTATGTCCTGTATCCGCTATGCAAATGTCTGTGTAGCCTTGGTTAGGATAACTTTGTGCCATTATGTATCCGAATTCCGAACAGGCGTGCTCTATAATGTTATCAACAACTTCGCCGATAACATATTTTAATGCTAGTATGACATTATTCGCAAAGGGTACTTGCCGACTCAAAATGTTGTCTATGCATTGCAGAATCGTATTGCGTTTATCGCTGCCGTCAAGATCTGTAGGGAATTTTATTATTGGAATATAACTTTTGGATGAATACGACTCCATATAAGATTTGAATGCCGAAGATCTGGCGAATGACGCTGCGTCTATACCACCGTCAGAAAAACTGACAGTTGATAGATAAGTCCCGATATTAATCATATTGATCGGGAAACCGAGTTGGTGCATATATACAATAACGGGCAGTAGGAATGAAGGTGACACAAAATGAACCTCAGCAAGATCCAGAATAACTCCCGTTTTATCGGAACTTAGCTCTCTGCAGAGTTTGACGGCTTCGGTGAACCCGTGCGAAAGCTTGTCTGACCGCACATTTATTATCGGCCTTATTACCATAATCTGTTCCTCCTTTGGCTAAGTGTTGTTAATCAATAAATTAATGAATAAATTATATTATACGTTTTGCGTGGTCAACACATCGTTTCCTTGCCGCTTTAATGTAATCGCTTGCATTAGGGTTGTGCTGGATGTTTACTAAAGGAGCATAGTTCCTGATAAAAGCCTTTTCTATAGAACCCAGTTTGTCTGGTTCTACTTGAATGAAATTAACAAATAATGAACAATCCATCCATTTACGGATTTGGCATTCATCGGAATCACAAAACTTATAATTTCTGGACGTTCTCCCATAAAGATAATCTATGGGGGGAAGAAATCCAAGCATCGCTCCTATGCTGCGAAAGAAAGTCGCAGGCCTTTTATGCTTGAGTTCTTCTTCCCATAATCTGCTACGTAAGGATTTGGATGCTTTCCCAATGTAGATGATTCCATCATCTCTAATCTTTCCATAGTTTTGAGGAAACCTAACCCCCTTGCGTATTTTTATGCAATATAGTCCAGGTGTTTGTGGTATTTGTGAACTATCAATGGCATTAACAGATAAAAAGTTACCTTTGACCAAATCCTTTTCAAATAGTGTATAGTTGTGTTGATCATCAGTTGCTTCAACTTCACGTGCCTGCCTTTTTGAGACCTGACAGGATTGATGCCGTTGTGTATTATTGGGTTCTGATATTTTATAAATAAGATTGATCACACTATTTTCAGCATCGTTTAACTCTTTGTCTTTGTATTTCTTGTAACTCTCTTTAACTCTTTCTTTGTCTAAAGGAAGAGATAGATGTCCATCCTGAAAGAATGGAGATGTCCTTAAGTATACCAGTACTTTATTCAAGGCATTCTTTCTTATGCCGGGCTTTTTTAGAGGTCTAGCATCTAGAGAATCGCAACATTTATTATACAGATCTTGTATTGTCATAATGGCTTTGTTATTGGTGTAAATGCAAAAATAGCAATTATATAGGAATATTAAAGTATATTTACTAAGAGAATTATCAATGATAAACATTCGCCATTGTGGATGAATGAACTGTTTATGGAATGATATGGCCCTAGGCAATTATTGTGGTACAAAATACGATGAGTGTCGGGTGAGAGAAGGTTTTTTTTGCACCCGCGAGGGCTGACAAAGTAACTGTCGGGTGAGAAATATCATATTCCGCACCCGACAGGTTAAAGGGAGGGGGCACCGAAAACCTGTCAGCGTATTCAATAGGGCTACTCTGCCTTGTCGTTGGAGTTGATGAGGGCCATAGCGGCGTCGTAGTCGGCGGCGTTGACCTTTACCTCGACAGGATCTACATAGTTCAGTGAGACGTAGGAGGAGTTCTCCCCGAACACTGCGGCAGGGATGCCGTTCTCATTGAGCATACCCGCTGTGATGTGGGCGCTCATCGCGTTGTCGAACTTTGCGACAGTCTTGAGTTCTTCTGCCATAATCTTTGAATATTAGAGTGTTATATCTGTGCTTCAATGGTGCCGGCAGCACCGGTCGAGCATATTCATTTCCCGTAAATGTGGATTACTCCTCGTCCAGCACCCGGAATTTGTACTCCAGTCCGCCGACAATCCGCACCACTTCTTTGGTCAGGCCTTCCACCTCGAAGCCGCCAAGCTCGCGGGTCATTGTGATCCGATCCTCGAACATCTTGAAGAGGGCGCTGAACTTGGAGCGGAGGCGGAATGTCATATTCTCGCCATCCTCGCTTTCGAGGCGGTAGCCGCGCATCTCCATATATTCAATAATCCCGCCACGGAGGTCGGAATATTCACCTTTTAATATGACTGATCTTTTGATGAAACCGAATCTTGGGTAGAAGGCTGAAACGAAAGCGAATAGCAAGGCTATCTGCCACAGCGACTTATAGCCATCGCGGAACATTAGGCTGACATCAGCCTTGACGACTCCGATGAACACGAGCGCCGCCATTATGACCACAAACAGGATGGTGAAGTAGAAAAAGTATTTGACAGCTCTGATAAAATATTTCATAATAGTCCGATTTTTGCTAACGAAGCAAAGATATGAAATAGTTTTGTTATTTTTGTGTCATTAATCATTAAATCGAAAGACTATGGCAGAAATTGATCCTATCCGCGAGCGTCGTGAGCGCGAAGAGCAGGAAAGAAAGAATGAAAGCCTCAAGAAGGTTATGTGGATTCTTGTGGCTGTGGCGGTGCTGCTTGCCGCGGGACTTGCCTACATTTGGTTCTCGAAGTCCAGCCTTGTAAAGGACCTTAACGCTGAGAAGGACGACCTTACCCAGCAGATGATCGCCCTCAAGGGAGACTACGACAGCCTTTCATCTGACTATGCATCGATCAACAGCCAGCTGGACTCCTCCAAGGAAGAGGTCAACCAGTTGATAGAGAGAATCCAGAAGACCGAGGCCACGAACCGCCGCAAGATGCGTCAGTACGAGAAGGAACTCGGAACCCTGCGCAGCATCATGAGAAACTACATAGTGCAGATTGACTCGCTCAACACATTGAACCACAAGCTGACAGCCGATGCCGCCGCCGCGCGCCGCGAGGCCGCGGAGAGCCGTGCGGAGAACGCTGACCTCAAGGGACAGGTCGAGAACCTTTCCGGTCAGGTGGCGGCCGGTTCCGTGATCAAGTCCAGAGGCTTGAGCGTCGCCGCCTACAACGCTTCCGACAAGGTTACGGACCGTAGCAGCAGGGTAGTGAGACTTCTGGCCTCCCTGAGCCTTGTCGAGAACGACCTGGCTCCTAAGGGACCGGTGAGAGTCTATCTCCGCGTCAAGGATCCGGACGGAATCCTTCTCACCAACAGCACGCAGACCTCGTTCTCGTTCAACGGCCAGACTATGGTCGCCTCCGCTTCCCGTGAGGTTGACTACGAGGGTAAGGAGGTTGACCTGAGCATCTATCTCAACGACATTCCTTCCTATCAGTCGGGAATATACACGGTTGAGGCCTACACCTCTCAGGCGTTCCTCGGCAAGACTGAACTCTTGCTCCGCTAACCTGTGATCTACCTTCACGTCCCTTTCTGCGGCAGTTTCTGCACTTACTGCGACTTCTATTCGGAAATATGCCGGAGCAGACAGGCGTTCAATGAATATGCAGATGCCGTCATCGCTGAGATTCGTGACCGCCGGAAGGAACTGGAAATGAATATGTCCGCACAGGATGCGGTCAACACCCTATACATCGGAGGAGGCACCCCATCGGTGCTTCCTCTTGATGTTTTGTCACGGATTGTCGGTGCGGTTTCCCAGACTGAACGGCTTTCTTTGGTCACTGAACAGCTTTCTCTGGTCACTGAGCCTGTCGAAGTGACCACCCCGACAGAACTCTTCGATGAGTTTACCGTTGAAGTGAACCCCGAAGATATAGTGGAAAAAGGCCGTGAATATGTCCGCGGACTTCTTGCCTTGGGTGTGAACAGGATCAGCATGGGCATCCAGTCATTCAACGATGACATTCTCCGTTGGATGAACCGCCGCCACGATGCAGGGAATGCCGTCAAGGCTTTCCATATCCTTCGCGAAAGCGGAGTCCGGAACATCAGCATTGACCTGATCTTCGGCATATCCCAACTGACGGACGAGACCTGGAAAGACACGATCGAAAAGGCCTTGGAACTTTCTCCAGAGCACATTTCGGCCTACCAACTGTCAATAGAGGAAGGAAGCGCCCTTGCCAAGATGGTAGCCGACGGGCGTTACGTTGAGGCTTCCGAGGAACAATGTCGCCGGCAGTACGACATCCTGTGCAGATGTCTTGGGCGGTCCGGCTACCATCATTACGAAATCTCCAATTTCGCAAAGCCCGGCTTCGAAGCCGTCCACAACAGCGCCTATTGGCGCCGGGCACCATACATCGGCCTCGGCCCCGGCGCCCATTCACTGACCGGCGACATCCGCTCCTGGAACAGTCAGGATCTTCCGCACAGAAGTCCGGACGGTTTCCCGGCGACATATTCAAGAACCTCCGAGACCCTTTCGCCCGAGGACATCAGAGTAGAGAGGATCATGCTCTCCCTCCGCACCGACAAAGGCTTGGAAGCCGCGGAACTATATTCATTGGCCGACCGCGCGGTCATTAATTCCCTTTTGAGTGAAGGTGCCCTTGAGAAGCAAGGCGGCAGCATCCGCATCCCCGAATCCCGCCTCTTCACCTCCGACGAGATCATCCGCGAACTGATCTGATACTCCGCTTGTCCCTTTGACCCTGCCGCAAAAAAAATGGACTCCGGCGTACCCTGTTGTGATTGATGTATCTATCAAAGTTATAATGTCTTACATTGTAAATATGACATTTTATCATTTTATGATAAAAATGCGCTTTGTCGGGAATAATAAGACTCTCACGTATGTGTTTAGGAATCTTATTGCTGTGAAGTGGCATGGCATACTTAGGGAGGGTGCCGTTTTGAAATGTTTTGGGTAAGGGGTAGGGTTGTCATTTGTGGCATTTATCCGCCACGGCTTAAAATTGGGACATACGACGAGGGTTAACCAGTAATTTGAATGACTCTAACGTCCTCAACGAAGCACCTCCGATTCATCGAAACGAGGAATAGAGGAGCCTTGATGATGTCGAGAGTCTAATATTTCTCGGTGATCTTTCGGGGGAGGTGGCGCTTGGGCAACGTTTTCGGGCTAGAACGTCTCTCAAGAGTGTTGCGGAACACTCTTGGGAAACGAATATGGCTCAATGCGTTGCCGGAGGGTTTTTGGAGTGCCTAAAGGCCAACGGTGACGCTAAAGCACTTTGCCGAAGGTGGCTGCCGTGTCAAAGAAGCCTCAAGTAGTGGTTTCTTCGGGGGTATCACCGAAAATATTTCTGTTTTTTATGAATTGAATGTGTTTCTTTCTGTTTCCTTTCATTAGGAATGCCTAACTTGCGGTCGTGTTCCGGGAGAAATCGCGGGACATTTTGACAAACAGACATGATTCACTTCAACTATGAGGACTTCAGAGAGAAAATGTGCCGTCAGGCGGAAGGCCGATGACCAGACTACCATTAACCAAGAGACCATTGAACATGAGGGTGTTAACCAAGAGACCGTGGATGGGCAGGAAGCCGCTGACTGCCCGGACGCGGCATCGGAGGAGGAGCAGTACCTTAAACGCTACCGCCACTGCCGTAGACTGATTGAGAACGACGGGCGGTTCGTCGGGATGACCGACGAGGAGAAGGATGCCTACGCACAGCGGCTCGCCACGCCGGAGTATCTTGACCTGACCTGCGACTGGGCGTTCAAGTATCTGTTCCAGAACCACCCTGAATTGCTTGTCCGTCTCCTCAATGATATCCTTCAGGAGGACATCATGTCGGTTGAGTTCCGGAACACGGAACTGACGGAGATATCTCCGCAGGACAAGAGGATACTCTTCGACCTTCTTTGCCGGACACCGGGCGGGACGATTCTGGTCGAGATGCAGAGGACGTCGCGTTTCGACCAGCGCGACCGTCTGCTCTTTTATGGTTCAAGACTGGTGACCAGACAGGTGAAGCGCGGGGATGAGGAATATGTCCTTGCGCCCGTCAAGGTCATTTGCATAATGAATTACGAGGACGAGCATCCGAACTCGCCGGAGGACAAAATCCTGTACCATTATAGTCTGCGTGAGGTCGAGACGGCCGAGCCGTTCGGCGACCGGATGTCGTTCTACCTGTTGGAGTTGCCGAGGATAATGCGTTATACTGATGAATATGACAGTCCTGTTGCGGGATGGTGCCGGATATTCAGAAATTTCGCTATATTTGCGAAGTCGAGGTCGGAGAAAGACGCTGAGTTTGAGAGGTTAGAGCGGGCGATGCGTGTCAGCGGCCTTGACGACCAGGAGATTGACAACTATTTCAGCGATATGATGACAGAAAAAGAGATGCACCCGTACATCAAAGGTGCCGAGCAGCAGGGCTACCGCAAAGGCTTTAAGGCCGGTGTCGAGCAAGGCACGGCGGAAGGCGTAGAGAAGGGTATAGAGAAAGTCGCTAAGTCTATGCTGTCGTTAGGCATCCCGGTTGAACAGATCGGGATTGCCACAGGGCTGTCTCCGGAGAGGATTGAGACTTTGAGACAGGACTAAGAAGCTGTTTTTGAAGATTTTTCACATCAAAGAACATTTCAAACAACTCAAAACAGATTCTATGCGATTATTCCGTTTTTAGTAACATGAAAAAAATAAGTTGCCTCAGATTAAGAGAATATTTTCGAGGATAGATCTATTTTCGAAGAAGGAGTGTGCCGGTGGCAC
>JABLTL010169197.1_pt1 | contig 29890 bp, 30 predicted proteins | sample 7160151 | NCBI WGS metagenome assembly JABLTL01 (sample SAMN14651223, study PRJNA627086) | human gut metagenome | isolation source: feces | host: Homo sapiens
CTCTGCCTGTAATGACCCTTCTAGGGTCTGTGCAAACCACTAGTTTACTAGTGGTTTTGATTTGATTTGATGGAATTACGAAAATAAACGAGCTTCCTGTGGGGTGAAGTTCAGGTGAGTTCCGATTCGATTTAAGCCCGAGTCGGCCAAATCTGTAGAAAAAATATCCCATCTAAAATACAATAATGGGAACTTTTTCATATTACAAAAAGGAATGACTATCCGAGTAAATCAACGTAGAAAAGGAGGCAACGACCATTGAACGGCATGAAACTGGAGCACCTGCAAGAACTGGAGGAAGCGATGAACCTGCATCTGGACATTGTGTTCTACCTGGACGGGACAATGTACAATATTTCCTGGAGAGATCGCCGACCGTTTATCTGCACCTGTCCGGACGGTGACGCTGAGTTCTATGCAAACACGGAAGCGCTCATCCGGGACAAGTCATTGGACAAACGGTGGCGGGACATGGATATTGAATCCATGTAATATCATGGCTGATTGGAGGAAAATAAATGTGGATCACGCAAAATTTGTCAGCCTTGAGGAGTTGATTTGGGCCATTGATATCGGACTGGACGTCGAGTTTTTTCTCGACGGGGTTCGATATAATATCTCAACAGATGGAACGCCCTTTATTGCGGTTTGTCCGGACGGAGACGGCGACTACTACAAGGACGGGACAACGCTTGTCACGGAGCATAAAATCAATGATGTGCCCTTAAAGGAACAGTGGAGGGACATAGACATTTGGGCAATGTAGCAGACCAAAAGAAAAAGACCGCTCAACCCGAGCGGTCTTTCTCATCTCAACGCACCAATCACGTCTGAAACAGGATGACCTCGTTGCCCTCCGGATCACGGCGGGTGAACTGCTTCAAAATCAGCCTGTGCTGCGTCTGCCGTTTGAACAGAGGCTCCAGACACAGTGTGTACTCCATCTGGTCACGCCAGAAGACCATGCGAGCGCGTCCGATCAGGCCGCTCTTCAGGTAATAGATCTTGCCAAACGCTGTATCCGGCAGGAGCGGCTCAATCCTCGACGCAGCCCCGTACAGCGCTTTCCACGCTTTCGCCGTGCCGCCGGTGGCCAGGAAATCCAGCCACGCCTGGTACTCCTCACTTTCGGAGAACGGGGCAGGACACTGCGCTTTCGACTGGTAATGCAGCGTCAGCGGATAGTTGGACACCTTTCCGAACGGCGTGTAGGGGAACCAGGTGTAATGGGTCCCAGTGTTGGACGTGCTATAGATGAACTGGGACAGATCCAGCGACAGCGCCGGTTTCAGACATGCTAACTCACAGGCGCGAGCGACGACGCGATTGAGATATGCCACCTCTTCCTGGAGCGCCTGGATATCGTAGCTGCGGACCACTTCCCTGGTGTGGTCAGTGCGATTCGGGATCACGCGGTATGCCCGTTTCTGTCGAGGAATTAAGAGGGGCGGTGGCGGGTTTCGCACCAGGTAAGGTCTGCTCTCGCGCATCTGGGGTTTGGGTTGTTTGGCTGCTGAGCGTTTGATAGAGGCAGGAGGGAATTTATCCGACCCGCCGATTGACTTTCTTAAAATGCCCATACTGCACCTCCATCAGACTGATCGTGCATACACACCGGAAAGAGGGGGCAGGGCTGTGCCATCATCGTTGCGACGCAATGCACGTACTTATGTTACAGGATGGGAACGAAAATTTCAATAGTGGAAAGGGAGCTGCTGGAACTTTTCTGTCCTGACAGCAGTCATACCAATCCGCCAAACTCCATCCGCACGATCTGCATCTTCATCCACCCATCGCCGATTCTGGCCAGCAGCCGGTACAGCCCCTTCACCGACAGGTCGTCCAGGCTCTGATACCCCAGCATATACCCCCGGCTGGACACCTGCAAACCGGGCGCCCAGGGGGACAGCTCCCGCCGAGCGTCGGACACGGAGAAATAGGCGCCCACGTCCTTTATCTCAGCGTCCCGGATCCACGTCTTCAGCATCATCTTCACCGCCGCCTTCCCCGCGGCGTCGAACACCAGCCGCCCGCCAGGGAAAGCCTGAGCCATGGCCTGCACCAGCGTCTGGAACTGCTCGGTCAGGAAGTAGTAGAACACCCCAGCGGCGAAAAAGACCGCGCCCCCGCTGGCATCGATGCGGTCGAACCAGGAGTAGTCGTTCAGGTCACAGGGGATGTTCTCCTCCCGTTCGCCGGCAGGCAATAACGCATCCCGCAACGCGATGACGTCCGGGAAATCCAGGTTGTACAGCTTGCAGCACCCGTTGTCGCAGCTCCGCCCCGTGTCGTCCAGCCCACAGCCCAGATTGACCACCGCCGCTTTGGGGTGCTTTTTGAGGTAGTCCCGCACCTCCCAGGCCAGGTCGTTCTGCCGCATGGCCAGCTCCAGGAATCCGAACTGCTGCACCGTGCTCTGGGATTTCTGCGCCAGGGTGGAGAAGTCGTAGTCGATCTGGTCCATGAGCCGGATGGCAGTCTCGTCCCGGAACAGCTGGGGGAACAGCTCCGAGCACATCTTGCGGCCGTACAGGGGGATGACCAGGGTCTCCTGTACCGTGTTCTTTTCAATGTGGTATTTCATGCTCTTTCACCTCAAACCAAAACAAATAGCCCGAAAAACAGCACTGCGCTGACTAGATTCATCGTCCCCACAATGCGAAGAGGGGACAGCAATAGGAACAGGGGCAGGGTGTTGCACAGACACGCCCAGCGGGGCAACTCAGTAGCGCCGCTGACCACGGGAACAAATAGGGACACCGCAAAGAGCAACAACCCCAGATAGCAGAGGAACATGGTGGCGGAAGTGCCTTTGAAAAAGTCCACGATGACCTCCCGCGCCTCCTCTGTCCGTCCCAGCCGCAGATAGAACCACTCCACCGCCCCGCAGAACACGTGATGTGCCACCCCAGGCAGGAAGAACAGCACGCACCCCGCCAGCATCAGCCCCGCGCACAGTGGGGAAAACGCCTCCATCCACCGGCACAGCGCCAGATACCCCGGAAACGCCGCCGTCAGGGCGAACGCCCCGACCATCGTCGCGCCCATAGGCTGCTTCAGCGGCGTCCCGCCCAGGACGGCAGAGAGGCGGTCGTTGTCCTGCAAACAGCGGAAGTCGAAGCGTCCACCGGCCAGATAGGTTAAGTTCCAGTCGCAGCGCCAGAGCACCAAATGCCCGGCACAGGCCAGCAAGAATAATAGATGTGTGGTCGTCATGGGTCTCTCTCCTTTTTGCAGACGCATCGGTTAGCGACACCTAACCGATGCGGTTTGAAACAGCTGCCATCGGGCAGCTGGAATGGATTCGGACAAGCACATTATAGTGGCAGCGGCGGAAGCTGTCAACAGAAAGGAGGGGGTGGTTGACAAGAAGGAGAAGATATTATACGATATGTATCATATAATATCTTATGAGAGGGAGAAAGAATGGAGCAAACTGTGGAATTTATCAACCTGACCCCAGAAACCCTGGCCGACGAGCACCTGTGCTGCATCATCCGCACCCGAAAAAAGCACCCCGGCGTGGAAGCCAAGCGCCAGTGGCTGGCGGAGCGGCTGAAAGAGGGGCACGTGTTCCGGAAGTTGAACCAAAAGTGCTGCGTCATGATCGAGTACGCCCCCTTGGAGATGGCATGGGTGCCGGTGGAGGGGGAGAACTACCTTTATATCTATTGTCTGTGGGTGGACGGCAAGTGCAAAAAGCACGGGTACGGCAGGGAACTGCTGGAGTACTGCCTGGCGGACGCCAAAGCCCAGGGCAAGTCCGGCGTGTGCCTGTTGGGGGCGAAAAAGCAGAAGGCGTGGCTGACCAGTCGGGCGTTCGTGGAAAAATTCGGCTTCCAGACCGTGGACACCACGGAGGACGGCTACGAGCTGCTGGCCTTCTCCTTGGACGGCACCACGCCCCACTTCACCCCGTCCGCCAAAGCCCAGTCCATCCCGGAGCAGGAGCTGACCATCTACTATGATATGCAGTGTCCCTTCATCCTCCAACGGGTGGAGCTGGTGCAGGCGCACTGCCAAGAAAAAGACATCCCCGTGACCTTCCGTCTGGTGGAGACATTAGAGCAGGCCAAAGCTCTGCCCTGCGTCTTCAACAACTGGGCGGTGTTCTGCCAGGGTCAGTTCCAGACCGTGAACCTGCTGGACATCCCTACCCTGGAGCGCATCCTGAAACGGGGCAAAAAATGAGCAGACGACGTATCTTCCTACGGGGGGATACGTCATTTTCGTCGCTTTTGCACGGCGATTGCCGGATAAAACCGATAAAATTGGGTGAAATGGGAACCGAAGAGGGGCTTTTCATGGGGCGAACAAACCGGTATAATGTGACCAGAAAATATCCCGTTGGAGGTGTCCCTCATGCTGTTATGGCTTTTCATTTTTGCCGGTATGCTCCTGGCCGGCGTGGCCGGTGTGGTCTACTTAGTCCGCAAGATCCACCGCTTCCGCCTGCCCAACACCCTGGCCGGTGACAGACGAGGGCTGTCCTGGCTGTTCAGCGCCTTGCTGGTGGCCGTGCCCTTTGTGGTGCTGTGGCTAGTCTGGGGGATGATGAACGCCGCCATCTGCCTGCTGCACCTGGTGGTGTTCTGGCTGATCTGGGACGGGGTGTTCTGGGTGGTCAAGAAGGCGCGCAGACGGGCGTTCCGCCGGTACTACGCCGGTCTCGTGGCCATCCTGTTCACCGTGGGCTACCTGGCCTTGGGCTGGTATCAGGCCAACCACGTCTGGCAGACCAACTACACCATCCAGACCGACAAAGCTGTCGGCAGCCTGCGCATCGCTCTCCTGGCTGACTCCCACATGGGCGCCACCTTCAACGGGAACGGTTTTGCCGAGCACTTGAAGAAGGTGGCCGCCACCGACCCGGACGTGGTGGTGGTGGTCGGGGACTTTGTGGACGAGAGTTCCGGCAAGGCGGACATGGAGACCGCCGCCCAGGCGCTGGGCAAGCTGGACGCGCCCTATGGCGTCTATTTCGTCTTCGGCAACCATGACAAGGGCAAGTACAGCAACGGCGCTCGGGGCTACGACGGGGAGGATCTGAAGGCGGAGCTGATCGCCAACGGGGTCACCGTGCTGGAGGACGAGTCTGTGCTGTTGGGCGGACAGTTCTACCTCATCGGCCGCCAGGATGCGTCGGAGGAACATGATTTCGACGGCTACCGGGCGTCCATGGACGAGCTGACCGAAGCGCTGGATGATGACAAGTACCAAATTGTCCTGGACCACCAGCCCTGCGACTACGACGCACAAGCCCAGTCCGGCGTGGACCTGGTCCTCTCCGGCCACACCCACGGGGGACAGCTCTTCCCCTTCGTCCAGATCCAGCAGCTCACCGGCATCGGCGGGAACGACCAGGTCTACGGCACCGAGACCCGCGGGGACACGGAGTTTGTGGTCACCTCCGGCATCTCCGACTGGGCCATCCAGTTCAAGACCGGCTGTTGGTCGGAATTTGTGGTCATCGACGTGACCGGCACGGCGGCGAAATAAGGTACAGCACAGATCCCAATCGGATGGTTGGGATCTGTTTTCTTGACAGGGGAGGGTGGGGGATGGTACACTAAAACATATGAAAATGATATGTTGATGCGACAGGGGAGAGAGGGAGCCGGCAGGTTCCCTCTTGGCCTGTCCGTTTGGAGACAGAGAGAAAGGAAATTGAAAGATGACGTTACAACAGCTGCATTATGCCATCACCATTGCGGAGAAAGGCTCCCTGAATAAGGCCGCCGAGTTCCTCTATATTGCCCAGCCCTCCCTGACCAGCGCCATGCAGGATCTGGAAAAGGAGCTGGGCATCACCATCTTCCACCGCAGCGGCCGTGGGGTCACCCTGACCCAGGACGGGGCGGAGTTTTTGCTCTACGCCCGGCAGGTCTACAGCCAGTACGAGGAGCTGCTGGAGAAGTACGGGGACGGGAAAAACCTGAAAAAGAAGTTCGGCGTCTCCACCCAGCACTATTCCTTCGCCGTGAAAGCCTTCGTGGAGTTGGTGAAGGGTTTTGATATGTCCCAGTACGAATTTGCCATCCGGGAGACCAAGACCCGCGACGTCATCGCCGACGTGGCCAACCTGCGCAGCGAGGTGGGGATTCTCTACCTCAGCGACTTCAACCGCTCCGCCATTCAGAAATTATTGCGGGCAAACCGGCTGGAATTTCACCACCTCATCGACTGCCAAGCCTACGTCTACCTGTGGGCAGGCCACCCGCTGGCAAAAGAGAAATCCATCCGCTTCGAGCAGCTCAAGGACTACCCCTGCCTGTCCTTTGAGCAGGGAGATGCCGCGTCCTTCTACTTCGCCGAGGAGATTTTGAGCACCAACGAATACACCCGCACCATCAAAGCCTGCGACCGAGCCACTATGCTCAACCTGATGGTGGGCCTCAACGGCTACACCCTCTGTTCCGGCATCATCTGCGAGGAGCTCAACGGCAGCGACTACCTTGCCGTGCCCTTTGAGGCGGACTCGGTGGAGGAGGACAGCGTGATGGAGATCGGCTATATCACCAAAAAAAGTTCCATTTTAAGCGAGATCGGCGCACTTTATATCAAGGAAGTGGAGGAATACCTGCTGAAAGCCCAGCAGGCAGGGCAGACCTGAGGACAGCTGTTTTGCCGTCGTGTACAGAGCGGTGAGTTATAGATTGAATCTATTGCCTACTATATTCATGTGATATTGGACAGCCCGTGCAATCTGGGTCTATAATAGCCCCACGAAGGAGGGAGAGACCCCATGATCGCATTGCAGCACGTCAGCAAAGTGTTTGCTGGTTCCGATAAAACAAAGCAAGTCCACGCGGTGGACGACGTAAGCCTGACCATCCAGGATGGCGATATTTTCGGCATCATCGGGTTCTCTGGGGCTGGGAAATCCACCCTGGTGCGCTGTATCAACCTGCTGGAGCGACCCACCTCCGGCAGTGTGGAGGTGGACGGGCAGGAGCTGACCCGAATGTCCGCCAAGGAACTACGCCAGGCGCGGAAAAAGATCGGCATGATCTTTCAGCACTTCAACCTCATGCCCTCCCGCACCATCTTCGGCAACGTGGCCTACCCCCTCCGGGGCAGCGGGCTGAGCAAGGAAGAGATTCGGGAAAAAGTCCACAGCCTGTTGGAGCTGGTGGGCATCGCCGACAAGGAAAACGCCTACCCCAGCCAGCTCTCCGGCGGCCAGAAGCAGCGGGTGGCCATCGCGCGAGCCTTGGCCAACGACCCCAAGATTTTGCTCTGTGACGAGGCCACTTCCGCGTTAGACCCCCAGACCACCAAAGCCATTTTGAGCCTGCTCCACCACCTGAACCAGACTCTGGGCATCACCATCGTGGTCATCACCCATGAGATGGCGGTGGTGAAGGAAATCTGTAACCGAGTTGCAGTGATGGATCACGGCAAGGTGGTGGAGGAGGGAACGGTGTTCTCCGTGTTCGCTACCCCCAAGGAGCCCATCACCCGGGACTTCATCAAGACCACCTCCAATCTGCAAAAGATCGAGGAGCTGATCGCAGACGATTCCCCAGTGGTGGCGCTGAAGCCGGGCGAACGGATCGTCCGCCTGTCCTACGTGGAACGGAACCCGTCGGAGCCGCTGATCTCGCTCATCACCCAAAAGTTTGGGATTACCTTAAATATCATCTTCGCCGATGTGGAGATCGTCCAGAACGCACCCATCGGCGGGACCGTCGCCATCTTCAGTGGTGACAGCGGGCAGATTGACGCGGCCCTGACCTATTTGAAAGAGAAAAATGTCGGTGTGGAGGTGATTCGGCAATGACGGAATTTTTGACTGGCATCATGCCAAACGTGATGGACAGATTACCTGACTTTTACCAGGCCATTGGAGATACCCTCATCATGGTGGGCTGGTCGGGCAGCATCGCCTTTGTCCTGGGCTTGTTCCTGGGCATCGTCCTCACCGTCACCAAGCCCGGCGGCATCCTAGAGCAGAACGTGGTCTATCAGGTACTGGATAAGCTGGTGAACTTCTTCCGCTCCATCCCCTTTATCATCCTGCTCACCTGGGTCATCCCCCTCTCCCGTGCCATCATGGGCACCGCCATCAACGTCCCCGGCGCCATCGTCCCCCTCATCATGGGCACCGTGCCCTTCTTCTCCCGTCAGGTGGAAGGGGCACTGGACGAGCTGGATCACGGCCTCATCGAAGCGGTCCTGTCCATGGGCTCCAGCCCCTTGGAGATCATCTTCCGAGTGTACCTGCGGGAGAGCGTCTCCGCCATCGCGCGGGGTACCACCATCACGGCCATCAGCTTGGTTGGCTTAACTGCAATGGCCGGCGCAGTCGGCTCCGGCGGCCTGGGCAACTTCGCCATTCAATATGGCCATGACCGGAACATGACCGATGTGACTTGGGTCACCGTCATCGTGGTCTTTATCATCGTCAGCATCATCCAGCTTGTCGGCAACCTGGTCGTCAAGAAGAACAAGCACTGAGAAGGGAGTACCAAATGGAAGTATTGAAACGGAAAATTATCATCGTCGGCGCTGGCCATGTTGGCTCCCACGCAGGCTACGCCATGCTCTCCCAGGGACTGGTAGAGGAGATTGTCTACATCGACATCGACCAGAAGAAGGCGGAAGCCCAGGCGTTAGACCTGTACGACTCCACCCTCTACCTGCGCAAGGGTGCCATCGTTCGGGCAGGGGATTACTCCGATGCCAAGGACGCCCAGCTGCTCATCGTGGCCGCAGGCCCCCTGCCGGATATGAGTAAGGGTCAGACCCGCATGGACACCCTGCGTCAGACCATCGAAGTCCTGAAGGACGTGACCGCCAAGATCAAGACCTCCGGCTTCTCCGGCATCATCCTGAGCATCTCCAATCCGGCGGACGTCATCGCCCACTACATCCAGCATGTGCTGGATTGGCCGCCCGAAAAAGTCTTCTCCACCAGCACCACCCTGGACTCCGCCCGCCTGAGACGGGCCATCGCCCAGGCCGTTGGGGTGGATCAGAAGTCCGTGTACGCCTACGCACTGGGCGAGCACGGCGAGAGCCAGATGGTGCCCTGGTCCATCGTCACCATCGCAGGCAAGCCCTTGTCCCAGCTCATGGAGGAGCGGCCGGACACCTACGGCAAGCTGGATTTGGACGCCCTGGCGGCGGAAGGCAAGAAGGGCGGCTGGATCATCCTGGGGGGCAAAGGCTCCACCGAGTTCGGCATCGGCGCATCCATCGCCGAGGTCATCCGGGCGGTGTTCGGGGACGAAAACCGCGTCCTGCCTGTCTCCGTCTACCTGGACGGCCCCTACGGCCAGCACGGCGTGTACGCCAGCGTTCCGGCGGTGCTCAACCGGAACGGTGTGGCGGACATCATCGAATTGAAGCTCACCGAGGCGGAACAGAAGGAGTTCGACGCCTCTTGTCAGACCATGATTGAAAACTTTAACCTGGCATTGACCCTGTAATCGAGAAAATAAGAGAAAAATCGGAGGAATATCCTATGAATATCAAGAAACTCATCGCAGTCACCCTGTCTGCCGCTACCTTCGCCCTGTCCCTGACCGCCTGCGGCGGCAAGAGCAGCGACTCCAGCGCAGGCAGCAGCTCTGAATCTACCACCGTCAAGCTGGGCGTGGTGGGCAGCATCTACGAAGACCTGTGGAAACCGGCACAGGACAGCCTGAAAAAAGAGGGCATCGACCTGGAGATCGTCCAGTTCTCCGACTACGCCACCCCCAACAACGCCCTGAACAGCGGCGACATCGACCTGAACGCCTTCCAGCATCAGATCTATCTGGACAATGAAGTGGAACAGCAGGGCTACAAGATCCAGTCCATCGGCTACACCTTTATCATCCCCCTGAACATCTATTCCCACAAGGTCAAGGCCATCTCTGACATCAAGGACGGCGATGTAGTGGCCATCCCCGACGACGTGACCAACGGCGGCCGCGCCATCAAGGTTCTGGCCGCAGCCGGTCTCATCACCCTGAAGGAGGATGCAGGCTTCAACCCCACCCTGGATGACATCGAGACCTACAACACCAAGATCACCATCAAGGAGCTGAAGGCCAACACCATCCCCTCTGTCCTGGACGATGTGACCGCAGCAGTGGTCAACGGCAACTACGCCCTTGACTTCGGCCTCAAGACTAAGGAAGCTATCTACAAGGACAGCGTCCTGGACGAAGAGAAGTACTGGAACCTGATCGCCGCCCGCACCGAGGACTTGCAGGACAAGGACAAGGTGGCCGTGTACCAGAAGATGGTCAAGGCATTCCAGTCTGACGCCACGGAAAAAGTCTTTAACGACACCTTCGGCGGCTACTTCATCAAGGTCGGCTGGGATCAGGATCTGCTGGCAAGCAAATAACACACGCAAGCTGCTCCCCGCTGGATTGGTATGATTCAGCGGGGATACCTGTTTGGAGGGTAAGTACATGGAACGAACGGCATTGAAAAATATCATCCCCGACGAGAGCCGCCTGGTTTTTGACCACATCCCGCCGGAGTATTTGAGCGACACCCTGGGCAGACGGAAGGGGGAGGCCTCCGCTCTGGTCTTTGCCAAGAGCACGGAAGAGGTCAGCAAGGTATTGCAATTCGCCTACGCCAACAAAATCCCCGTCACCCCCAGAGGGGCGGGCACCAACCTGGTTGGCTCCACCGTGCCGGTGGATGGAGGCATCATCCTAGACCTGTCCCAGATGAACCGCATCTTGGAGCTGGACACGGAGACCATGACGGTCACGGTGGAGCCGGGTCTGCTGTTGCAGGACTTGCAGGCGTATGTGGAGGAACACGACCTGTTCTACCCGCCCGACCCCGGCGAGAAAGCCTCCTCCATCGGCGGCAACATCAGCACCAACGCCGGTGGGATGCGAGCGGTGAAATACGGCGTCACCCGGGATTACGTCCGGGGGCTGGAAGTGGTCACAGCGGACGGCACGGTGCTGACCGTAGGCGGCAAGAACGTGAAGGACGCCAGCGGCCTGTCCCTGAAACACCTGTACATCGGCTCGGAAGGCACCCTGGCGGTCATCACCAAGTGCGTCCTGAAGGTCATCCCCAAGCCGGAGACCAGCCTGAGTATCTTGGTGCCCTATCCCGACCTAACGACCGGCATCGGCAGCGTCCTGAATATTTTGCGGGCGGACGCCAACCCCACGGCAGTGGAATTTATGGAGCGGAATGTGGTAAAATTGGGCGAGGACTTCTCCGGCGTCCGTTACCCCTGCCCGGAGGCTGGCTCCTATATTCTGCTCACCTTTGACGGCAGGGAAGGGGAAGTGGCCGCCAGCGCGGAACGCATCCAGACATTGGCTCTCTCCAGCGGCGCGCTGGACTACATCCTCCTCATCGCCCCCCAGCAGGCGGCGGACATCTGGAAGGTGCGCGGCGCGTTGGTGAAAGCGGTGGAAGCCGTGTCCGAGCAGGAGCCAGTGGACATCGTGGTGCCCATCAACCGGACGGCAGAGTTTATCGGCTACATCAACCAGTTGGAGCAGTCCAGCGGGATGCGCATGGTCAGCTTTGGCCACGCCGGGGACGGCAACGTCCACCTGTGCGTGGTACGCGGCGACCGGGATGAGGAAACCTGGCAGAAGGAGCTCCATGAGAACATGGACAAGGCGTACCACAAGGCCTACCAGCTGGGCGGTATCGCCTCCGGCGAGCATGGCATTGGCATCAGCAAGCGCCGTTACTTCCTGCGGGAGACCCACTGGGAGAATTTAAGGGCCATGAACCAAATTAAGGACGCCTTGGACCCGCTCCACATTTTGAACGACAAGAAATCCTATCTGGTAGGAGGACAAGATGAAACAGCTATCTGAACGTACCAAGACCTTTACCGATTCCGTCATCCGCCGGATGACCCGGGTCTCGCTCCAATACAACGCTATCAACCTGTCTCAGGGCTTTCCCGACTTTGAGCCGCCCAAGGAGATTTTGGACCGGCTGGCAGAGGTGTCCCACGAGGACTTCCATCAGTACGCCATCACCTGGGGCGCACAGAACTTCCGCGAAGCCTTGGCGGCCAAGCAGTCCAAGCTCATGGGGCGCACCATCGACCCCAACGGGGAGATTGTCGTCACCTGCGGCAGCACCGAGGCCATGATGGCGGCCATGATGACCGTGGCCAACCCTGGCGATAAGGTTATCGTGTTCTCCCCCTTCTATGAAAACTACGGGGCGGACACCATCCTTTCCGGCGCGGAGCCCATCTACGTGCCCCTGCACCCGCCAGAGTTCCACTTTAACGTGGACGAGCTGGAAGCAGCCTTCCAGCAGGACCCCAAAGCGCTCATCCTGTGTAACCCCTCCAACCCCTGCGGTAAGGTGTTCACCTACGACGAGCTGAAGATCATCGCCGACCTGGCGGAGAAATATGACACCTACGTCATAACCGATGAAGTGTACGAGCACATTGTCTATGAACCCAACCGCCACGTCTATTTCGCCTCCCTCCCTGGTATGTGGGAGCGCACCCTCTCCTGCAGCTCCCTCTCCAAGACCTACTCCATCACCGGCTGGCGTCTGGGCTACATCATCGCACCGCCCCACATCATCGACGTGGCCAAAAAAGTCCACGACTTCCTGACCGTAGGCGCAGCCGCACCCCTCCAGGAGGCAGCGGTCACCGGCCTGCGGTTTGGAGACGACTATTATAAATGGCTCCAGGACAAGTACACCGCCAAAAAAGACCTGTTCCTGAACGGCCTGGACGCCATCGGCATCTCCCACACCAACCCCCAGGGCGCGTACTACGTCCTGCTGGACATCTCCGAGTTCGGCTACGCCAGCGACCTGGAATTTTGCGACGTGCTGGCACGGGAAGTGGGGGTAGGCGCCGTCCCCGGCTCCAGCTTTTTCCGGGAGCCGGTGAACCACCTCATCCGGCTGCATTTTGCAAAAAAGGACGAGACCTTGAACGCTGCGCTGAACCGTTTGGAGGACATCCGGAAGAAGATTCCGGCCAGATGAACGAAGCGGTTCTTGAAATTCTCGGCAGAAAAACGAAAAAAGCGGAAAATCTCTCTAAAAACAGGACGATATGACCAAAATAGAACGCGGACTTTTAGCGAAAGTGACTATTGAGACCCTCCCTGCCTTCCCATATAATTGGAGTATCGAAAGATTATAATAAGAATATCCGCTGCCCGCCGCCCGTAGAGGACTGAGGGCGGTAGAATGCAGGAGGGAAAGAGACATGAAAAAAGGAAGCCTGTGGTACAGCGCAAACGAGGATCAGGTGAATGTAGTGCGCAGCTTCGGCTGGCACTGCCACGGCCTGCAGCCCGGTCAGCCCATCACCTACGAGATTCAGCCCGACATCGACCGACCCAGCACCTTCCGGTGGGCAAAGACCACCTTGGAGAAGGATGAGAACGGCTGGTATCTGGCAGGCACCGACCTGCGCGGGGAAGAGCTGAACGGCACCATTATTGATATTGACGAACTGTAAGCTTTCGCCAAAATGCAAGCATTTTGGCGAAGATTGCAGCCGGGTGCATGCACTCGCCTTGCTCGCACACTTACCCGTCTGAGAAGAGAAAAAACTGACGTGCATGCCGCCAGTTTTTTCAGATTGCACTTTTTTCCGGCATCAGAGATGCCGGAACTCTATGAGACTTTGCATTGCGAGGCCATAGAACTGCCGTTTTCCGACAGGCTGAGCCGCGTCCCATACCGGACGCGGCTTTTTCCGAGGGGTGACGCCCAAAATTTTCAGAGAGAAAGGAGCGGATGAAATGTCCGGTCAGAACGACCTCACCCAAGGCAACATCACCAGTATGCTCCTGCGCTATGCAGGCCCCTTTGTGGTCTCCAACTTTTTGCAGGCCACCTATAACATCGCCGATATGATCATCGCAGGCCACTACGGCGGCTCCTCTTATGCCCAGTCCGCCATCGGCAACAGCTCCACCGTCATCAACCTGCTCACCCAGGTCATCATCGGCATCACCATCGGCGGCGGCGTGCTCATCGGCCAGTACTATGGCGCGAAGCAGAAAAAGGAGTGCCAGGAGACCACCGGCTCCCTGTTCACCATGGGTCTGCTCATCGGTCTGGGCGTCGCCATCGTCCTCTTCCTGATGGCAAACCAAATTATGATCTGGATGGATGCGCCTGCGTTGGAACAGTCCCAGCAGTACCTGCGCATCTGCGCCGTGGGGATGTTCTTTGTCACCGTCTATAACGCTGCCTGTGCCGCTCTGCGGGCGGTGGGGGATTCCAAGCGGCCATTCCTCTGCGTGGCGGTCAGCGTGATCTTGAATATCATCCTGGACTTGGTGTTCATGGCCGGTCTTGACATGGGCGTGGCCGGCGCTGCTTGGGCTACTGTCATTTCCCAGATCGTCAGCGCCATCATGTCCGTCTTCTACCTGTGGCGGGAGAAGGAACTGTTTGGCCTGTGCGTCCAGGCGCTGAAATTGCAGGGGGATAAGGTAAAAGGCGTGATGAAAGTAGGGCTTCCCTGCGCCGTCCAGATGAGCGTGGTCAGCATCGCCTGGATCGTGGTCACTACGCTGGTCAATTCCTATGATGTCAACGTCTCCGCCGCCAGCAGCGTCACCATGAAGATTTCCCAGCTGGCGCAGCTGTTCAGCACCGCCATGTACAGTGCCGTCAGCGGGATTGTGGCGCAGTGCGCCGGCGCCAAGGATTATGACCGGATTCGCAAGGTGGTTCATCGTGCCATCGCCATCACCTTGAGTGTCACGGTGGTGCTGGTGGTTATCGTGGAGCTGACTGCTCCCAGCCTGGTGGCCATCTTCACCCCCGACCAGGAGACCCAGCACTACGCCGCCATCAACGTCCGCATCGACATCCTGGGACAGTTGTTCTTCGCTATCTTTATGATCTACCATGGCCTGGCCGTGGGCGTGGGCAACACCTGGTTTGTCTTTTTCAGCAGCTTCTGCAACTGTATCCTGGCCCGCCTCATCCTGGCCATCACCTTCAACCACTTCTTTGGCCTCATGGGCCTGTATTGGGCCTGCATGATCGCCCCCTTTGTCTCCGTTCCTCTGGGGTTCTGGTACGAAAAATCCAACCGTTGGATGCGTTCTATCGCAAAGGACTGAGGGAAAATCGTGGGAAGTTATGCAAAATCACCAAAGGAAACCCCTTGATTTTGCAGGCGAGAGCTGTTATCATGGGAGTTAAATCCGAATAATTAGGGTTGATTCGTATAATTATTCAAAAGGAGCTACTGAAAATGAAAAAAGTATCTGCACTGATTCTGGCACTGGCTATGTGCACTGCCATGCTGACCGCTTGCGGCGGCGGCAACAGCAACACCACCGCTTCCACCGGCAGCGCTGCACCTGCCACTTCCGCTGCTACCTCTGAAGCAGGCGCTGACGAAGGCTACAAGCTGGCTACCGACGGTACCCTGACCATGGCTACCAACGCTTACTTCCCCCCCTATGAATACTATGATGGCCAGGACGTCATCGGTATCGATGCTGACATCGCTCAGGCCATCGCTGACAAGCTGGGTCTGAAGCTGAAGATCGAGGACATGGAATTTGACTCCATCATCACCGCTGTCTCCACCGGCAAGGCTGACCTGGGTCTGGCTGGCATGACCGTCACCCCCGACCGTCAGAAGAACGTTGACTTCTCCGACACCTATGCAAATGGTGTTCAGGTCATCATCGTCAAGGAAGACTCCACCATCGCAAAGCCCGACGACCTGAAGGGCAAGAAGATCGGCGTCCAGCTGTCCACCACCGGTGACCTCACTGCAACTGACGAATTCGGCAAGGATTCCGTCGTCCAGTACAACAAGGGCAACGATGCTGTCATGGCTCTGACCCAGGGTCAGGTGGACGCTGTCATCATCGACAACGAACCCGCTAAGTCCTATGTGGCAGCCAACAAGGGTCTGAAGATCCTGGATACGGAATTCCTCAACGAAGACTATGCAGCTTGCATCGCTAAGGATAACACCGGCCTGACCAAGGCAGTCAACAAGGCGCTGGCTGAACTGAAGGCTGACGGCACCCTGCAGAAGATCGTTGATAAGTATATCAAGGCTTAATCAGGACGTTTGACCGGACATCAACCCCAATCAAACAGATTTGCAGGAGCGGACTCAAAGGGAGTCCGCTCCTGTTTTTTGTCTGGACGGGGCGGTTAAGGTTTGATTAAAAAACGGCAAAGCTTTTTGCAAAAAGGTTTTATTTATCTGGTGGATGTGTTAAAATAGGGCAAGCTAGTGAAGCATAATATCGTGATTTTTGGAGCGTGTATCAATTATGAAACTGATTACTTTTGCGGTGCCCTGCTATAATTCCGCAGCCTATATGCGCCACTGTGCGGACACTCTGCTGACCGGCGGCGATCAGGTGGAGATCATCCTGGTGGACGACGGCTCCGTGGACGAAACGGGCGCCATCGCAGATGAATATGCCCAGCGCTACCCCAATATCGTCCGCGCCATCCATCAGCCTAACGGCGGCCACGGCGAAGGGGTCAACCAGGGGCTGCGCAACGCCCAGGGGATGTACTACAAGGTGGTGGACTCCGACGACTGGCTGAACGAAGATGCCTTGCAGCGGGTGCTGACCAAGCTGCGGGAACTATCCCAGGGGGAAAATCCGCTGGATATGATGGTCTGCAACTACGTCTACGAGCACGTGGCGGAAGGCGTCAGCAAGGTCATCCGTTACACCGATGTGTTCCCGGAAGGGAAGGTGTTCACCTGGGCGGACTTAGGGCACTGGAAGCCGTCGGAATACCTGCTCATGCACTCGGTCATCTACCGCACCCAGATGCTGCGGGACTGCGGCCTGGAGCTGCCCAAGCATACCTTTTATGTGGACAACATCTTCGTCTACCAGCCCCTGCCCCAGGTGAAGTCCATCTATTACATGAACGAAGACCTGTACCGCTACTTTATCGGCCGAGACGACCAGAGTGTTAACGAGCAGGTCATGATCAAGCGGGTGGATCAACAGCTCCGAGTGACTCGGCTCATGCTGGACTTCTACTCCTACGACACCTTGCGCAGCTTTGAGCCGAAACTGGGCACCTATATGCTGCGCTACCTGTCTATGATGATGATGATCAGTTCCATCTTCCTCATCATGTCCGAGGAACCGGAGAATCTGGAGAAGAAGGACAAGCTGTGGAAGGACTTGAAGGCCAAGGACCCGGCCATGTACAAGAAGCTCCACTACCGTGCCCTCTCCATCGCCGGCACCTTCCCCGGGAAGGGCGGGCGGAAGCTGAGCATCGGCTTGTATCACATCGCACAGAAAATCTACAAGTTCAACTAAAATCAGGAAAATGCAAGCATTTTCTTGAGTAAGCAGCCTCCTGCATGCACTCGCTGCGCCGGTAGGTTCCCCCCACCTGATTACAGGTGGGACCTACGCTACCAATGTGCCACTGGCACATTGGCTTAACGCTGCGGTACTTATCCGGCTGAGAAGTGAAAAAACAGATGCGTATGTTATCCGTTTTTTCGGATTGAAATTGATTCCGTCATCTATAAGATGACGGAACTCTGCGAGGCTTTTTGTGCATTTGAAGATAGCGAAAAGAAAAACAAAACCGCCAGCATCGTGCTGGCGGTTTTGTCATGGGGTGGATTTTATTTTAGTGGCTGAGCTTGTTCTGGCACCGGGTGAAGAACTTCTCGTTGTCGATGATGGCACGCTGGTGGTCACAGGTGCCGATGACGCCGGTCTCGTCGTAGGCAGTGATGGAGAAGGACACCTTCCGGCCGTTAATGGCGGTGACGGTGCTCTCCGCCCACACCTTCATCCCCACGGGGGTGGCGGCGTCGTGGGTCAGGTTCAGGGCGATGCCCACACTGCCCTGATCGTCCTCCAGATAGGACTGGATGGAGGTCCAGGCGGCCTCCTCCATCAGCGCCGCCATGAAGGGGGTGGCGAAAACGTCCAGGGCGCCGGAACCGGCGATTTTGGCGGTCTTCTCCGGGGTGACGACGGTCTCTGCCCGTCCTTTGCAGCCTAATTCCATGGTCATAGTCAATTTACTCCTTTCATCAGGACTGAGGGTTGTTGGTGTCGTCTGCGGCTTTATCCGCGCCGGTGAGCTGGGCGAACAGGGAACCGTGGAGCGTTTCGGTTTCGGCAGGCAGGCCGGTGAGGAAGGGGGACTGCTTGCGGATGGACTCATCCGGGTAGGCCAGCGGGTTGTCATGCCAGCTCTGGTTCATCTTCTTCAGCGCTGCCCCGGAGGTGGTGGAGTATTTGCTGTACACGGCGTTCTTGGCCAGGTTGTTGGCGGAGCACATGTAGTTGATGAACTTCTGCGCTTCCTCCGGCCACTCCGTCCCGGCGGTGACGCAGTAGGAGTAGCACACCCGCCAGCTGCCCTCGTCGGGCAGGGCGAAGGCCAGGTTGGCGTTGTTGCTCATCATGTCGATGGCGGCACCGGAGTCAGCCACAGCCATGGCGGCGGACTGGTTGGTCATCATGGTGTAAGCCACCCGGCTGGTGTACCCGGCAGCCAGATCTTTCTGCTCTTCCAGCAGCTTGTAGGCGTCCTCCAGCTCGGTTTTGTCCGTGGTGTTCACGTCCTTGCCCTGACGCTTCAGCGCCACAGCGGCACATTCCCGGGCCGTGGCAGGCATGACGATCTTGCCCTTGTAAGCCTCATCCCACAGGATGTCCCAGTTGCTCACCTGGGCGTCCACCAGCTTGGTGTCCCAGACGATGCCGGCGATGCCCCACAGGGCGGGGATGCCATACAGAGCACCGTCGCCGTTGAGCTTCTGATACTTTTTGGAGACGTTTTCATAGTTGGACACCTTCTTGGTGTCCAGCTCCATCAGACAGTCCTCCTCCTTCAGCTGGGACACGATGTCCTGGTCGGTGAGGATCACGTCATACTCGCACACGGTGCCGTCAGACTCCGAGCTTTCCGCGCGAGCCTGGGTGTCCTCCTCCTTCCACGCCCGTACTTCGGACAGCACATCCACCGGGGATTCCTCCGGCAGCACCACCGTCTCGTCGGCGCTGGAGTCGTTGTCAATATTGGCGTCGTCGGTCTTGGCTTTGGTCTCCGCCGGGGAGCGGGTGCCGATGATGTAGTTGACCTCAATGCCGGTCTCTTCCGTAAAGGCGTCGATGAGATCCTGACGGATGAAATTGCCTTCGGCGTAGACCGTCAGGGCGGTGTCCTTGCCGCAGCCGGTCAGGGACAAGGCCAGCAGCATGGAGAGGATCAGTAACAGTGCAATGGGTTTTCGCTTCATAAAGAACTCCTTTCAGTTCCAGGTGTAATCTGCCGCCTGCGCCAGGGGATAATCAGGAAAATATTCCGCCGCGAAATCCACGGCGCTGACCTGAAAGCGCTGTCCGTTGAGGTATTCCAGCTCCCCAGCAGGGGTGGTGAACCGGAACTCCAACGACCAGGACCAAAGGGCCTGGCGGCGCATCCCGTAGCGGCGATTGAGCTTCTCGCTGCCGTATTTGCCATCGCCCAGGAGGGGATGACCGGCGGCAGCCAGTTGGGCACGGATTTGGTGGGTGCGACCGGTGATCAGGTCGCATTCCAGCAGGGACAGACCCCGTCCGCTGGTCAGCGTCCGATATTTGGTCACCGCCGTCCGGGCGCCGGGCACGGGACGGGACTTGACAAAGACCTGCTTCTTGGCCTCGTCCTTCCACAGATAGCCCTTCAGCGTGCCATCCGGCGGCTGGATCTGCCCCACGATGGCACACAGGTACAGCTTGACCAGCTCCCGATCCCGAATCTTCTGGTTCATCACCCGCAGCGCCTCGGCGGTTTTGGCGGCGATGACGATGCCGCCGGTGTTCCGGTCGATGCGGTTGCACAGCGCCGGCGCGAAGGCGTGCTCCCGGAAGGGGTTCCACTCCTTCTTCTGGTACAGGTATGCCTGGATGTGGTTGATGAGGGTGTTCACGTGCTCCGTCTCATCTCCATGCACCACCATGCCGGGGGCCTTGTTGACCAGCAGGATGTGTTCGTCCTCATATAAAATGTCCAGCTTGGGCTTGAACAATTTTAAGAAGGCATTTTCCGGCGTAGGGATTTCAAAAAACTCGTCGTTGATGTATAATTGCAGCAGATCGCCCACCTGCAGACGGGTGTCCCGCTTCGCCCCCTTGCCGTTGAGCTTTACCCGCTTGAGGCGGATGTACTTCTGCGCCAGCGGAGCGGGGAGGAGGGGGAGGTTTTTGGACAGCCAGCGGTCTAAGCGCTGGTTGGCGTCGTTTTTTCCGACCGTAAATTCTTTCATGGATGGGATGACTCCTTCAATTCGGGGGAGATGTCGCCTTTCATTATAACAATAAATGAGGAATATGACAATCCTCCGTAAAAAGTCATTGACAGATACAATATATTGGGGTAAAATACAACTTGTGTCGTTATGCGAGGTGTGCTATGCGTCTAGATCTAAAAGATATTATCCATGTACCCGGTGCCAAAGAATCCTTTTCCTGCGAAATGGATCTCTCCAACCTGGACTTTTACGGTACCTATCCCATCTGTGAGCCGGTGACGGTGGTGGGTGAGGTTCGCAACCGTGCGGGAATGTTGGAATTGGAGGCCACTCTCTCCAGTAACCTTCACCTGCACTGTGACAGCTGCGGGAAGCCTTATGAGCGGGTGATGTCCGTACCTGTCCGGCGTCTGCTGGCGACCGAGTTGGAGAACGAGGAGGATGATGAGATCATCCTGCTGTCCGGGTCGGAATTGGATATCGACGAGGCGATGACCGACGAGTTCATCTTCGCGATGGATACCAAACATCTGTGCAGTGAAGACTGCAAAGGCCGCTGTCCCCTTTGCGGTGCGGACCTGAACGAGGGTCCATGCCAGTGTAAGCCTGCTGCGGATCCCCGCCTGGCAGTGCTGGCGCAGCTGTTAGATTCGACAGAACACGAGTGAATTGCCTGAAAAGGTGGAATAAGGAGGTGTCTTCATGGCAGTCCCTAAGGGTAAAGTATCGAAAGCAAGACGGAATAAGCGGCGTGCAAACTGGAAGCTGGTGGCTCCCAACCTAGTCAAGTGTTCCTGCGGTGCATACCGTATGCCTCACCGTATCTGCCCCGCATGTGGTATGTACAACGGTCGTTCCTATGCGAGCGTTGAGGCCAATGCTGAGGTGGAATAATTTCGCCTTCCGAAATAGGTTGCAAAGATAAAAGTCTGCTTTTCACGAAGCAGACTTTTATCTTTGTGATTCAACAGAAAAGACTTCGCCTTTTCTGTTGAGCAGGCAGGCCGGACGAGCCGGCCTGAGAAGTGTCCTTTCTGACGTACATGGCCCAGGCCACCCTCTCTTGCCCTTTGGGCAATTCACCTTGCGCCGCCAGAAAGGACTGATTGCATTTTATTTCGTCACCAGAGGTGACGAAACTCTGTGAGACTTTTGGGTGAAACTTGCCTGTGGAAAAAGGAGAGAGCCTATGATTTCTGAACTGGTGGCAAGACAGCGGGCGTACTACGCCGCTGGCGCGACCCGGAGCTGCGAGTTCCGCAAGGAAGCGCTGGCCAAGCTGGCTCGTGGACTGGACGCCCATCAGGAGGCGCTCTACCAGGCGCTGCAAACCGACCTGAACAAGACTCCCTGTGAGAGCCACCTGTGTGAGATAGGCATGGTGCGCAGCGAGCTGCGCTATCACCAGAAGCACCTGCGTAAGTGGACGAAACCCAAGCGGGTGCCCTCCGCCATCGGTCAGCTGCCGGGACGGTGCCGCACGGTGCCGGAGCCCTACGGCGTGACCCTCATCATGGCGCCCTGGAACTATCCGGTGAACCTGTGCCTGACCCCGCTCATCGGCGCCATCTCCGCCGGCAACACCGCCATCGTAAAGCCCTCCGCCGATGCTCCCGCCACCAGCCGAGCCATCGCTGACCTGATCGCCGACTGCTTCCCACCGGAGTACATCGCCGTGGCAGAAGGAGGCAGGGAAGTGGACGAGGCGCTGCTGGCGGAGCGGTTGGACTATATCTTCTTCACCGGCAGCGTGCCGGTGGGCAAGGTGGTCATGGAGGCCGCCGCCAAGCATTTGACGCCAGTGACCCTAGAACTGGGGGGCAAAAGCCCCGTCATCGTGGACGAGAGCGCTAACATCCCCCTGGCGGCCAAGCGCATCGCCTTTGGCAAGGTGTTGAACGCCGGTCAGACCTGCGTGGAGCCGGACTACCTATTTATCCACAGGGCTGTGCAAAACCACTTCCTGTCGTGCTATCAGCAGGCGCTGGATGTCTTTTTCCCACAAGGCGACCTGAGCCAGATGGCCACCATCGTCAACCAGCGCCACTATGAGCGCCTGAAAGGGCTGATGACCCAGGGACGCATCCTCCTAGGCGGCCAGTGCGACGACGCCCGGCGGTTCATCGCCCCCACCGTCATCGACCGGCTGACCTTTGACGCGCCCATCATGCAGGAGGAGATCTTTGGCCCCATCCTGCCCCTGTTCCCCTATGATGACCTAGAGGAGTGCATCCAGTACATCACCGCCCACGAGAAGCCTCTGGCGCTGTACCTGTTCACCGAGCGCAAGGCGGTCATGGAGGAGGTTTTAGCGCGCTGTTCCTTCGGCGGCGGCTGCATCAACGATACTATCCTCCACCTGGCCAGTCAGCACCAGCCCTTCGGTGGGGTAGGGTACTCCGGCATGGGCAGCTACCACGGCAAGCAGACCTTTGACACCTTCACCCACCAGCGCAGCGTGTTCCGGCAGAGCACGAAGGTGGATGTGCCCCTGCGGTACCCGCCTTATGGGGAGAAAAAGCTGGCACTGCTGAAACGGGTGCTCAAGTGAAAAGAAAAAAACTGCGTATGGGGTCAGTCATACGCAGTTTTTTCCAGAAGTTTTTGTGCAGCAGTTGTGCACAACTTGTGCGCCAAGCCAAATGTGAGCTGTTTGTAAATGGGTAAAAAGTTAGAAAAAAGCCTGTGATTGAAGCCAATCACAGGCTTTTTTGGCAGCGGAAGAAGGATTCGAACCCTCACATACAGAGTCAGAGTCTGCTGTGCTACCCTTACACAATTCCGCTATTTGGCTGTGTCCCCTGCGGAACACTTTTACTATTATACTCATTTTTCCACGATTGTCAACAACTATTTTCGATTTTTTTAGAATTTTTTTCTTTGGCGGATTTTTGCGGGAATTTCAAAAAAGCGCTTGACAAAAACCGCGTCTCATCCTATAATAAATAACGCTAATTTGCGGATGTGCTGGAATAGGTAGACAGGCACGTTTGAGGGGCGTGTGTCAACCGACGTGTGAGTTCAAGTCTCATCATCCGCACCAGATCCCATGGATGTCTCATCCATGGGATTCTCTTTTATCCAGAAAAAACTGGGAACGGCAAGCCATTCCCAGTTTTCCAATGTCAATCTTGCAAAAAGTCCACATGCCCGCTGTGGATGTCATAGATGGCGGCGGCGAACTCCACCTTGCCTGCCTGGTGCAGCTCCTTCAAAATGGGGCTGCGCCCCAACGTGGCCAGGGCGTGGAGGGTGTTCTTGCGCACGGCCTGGTGGGGGTCAGACTCACCAGCGATGGCGTCCCGAATTTCCGCCAGGATGGCGGCCAGGCCGCCCTTTTCCTGTGCCGGCGTCAGCGCTGTCCCCACCGCACCGCAGCCGGTGTGTCCCATGACCACCACCAGGGGCGTCTCCAGGTGCTCTACGGCGTATTCTGCGCTGCCCAGGGCAAAGTCGCTGATGAGGTTGCCTGCGTTGCGGATGACGAACAGTTCTCCGATGCCGGCGTGGAAGATATGCTCCGGCGGCACACGGGAGTCACTGCAGCAGACAATGACCGCCAGTGGCGACTGACCGTTCTGGGCCGTGCCCTCCCGCAGCTCCTGGCTCAGCACCGCCGGATTGGCAGGGATGGTCTTGTAGCCGCTGTTGCCCTCCATGAGCCGATCCAGGTGCCGCAGGGCGGCCTGGTCGAAGATGGTCTTTTCCCCGGACACTGCCTGTGCGCCGAAGGAGAGGATGGATTCCAGTTCCTGTTTCATAGAGAACCTCCTTGCTTGGGTTTGAAAATACCACTATTATAAACAGTTTCTCCCTGCTTGGAAAGAGGGACGGGGGAAAAAGTGGGGGACCGGGGGAGAATTTGTGCAGGTTGACCGGGAGAGACTTGACAAGGCGGGCGGAAAAAAATAGAATAACGAAGTAGAAGAATAGGAGGAAACTACCGTGAAATTAGATTATCAATGGTTTGAAGATATGGAAGCACGCATCCCCAAGGGCGAAGTCCGCACCCGGTTCGCCCCCTCTCCCACCGGCTACATGCACGTGGGCAACCTGCGTACCGCCCTCTACACCTACCTCATCGCCCGCCACAATCAGGGCAAGTTCATCCTGCGCATCGAGGACACCGACCAGAAGCGGAAGGTGGAGGACGCCGTGGCCGTCATCCAGCGCACCATGGAGAGTTGCCACCTGGACTACGACGAAGGCCCCGACGTGGGCGGCCCCGTTGGCCCCTATGTCCAGACCGAGCGGATGTCCTATTATCAGAAGTACGCCGAGCTGCTGGTGGAAAAGGGCCTGGCCTATCGCTGCTTCTGCTCTGAGGAGCGCCTGGAACAGCTCCGAGACGCCGCTTCCGCCGAGGGTAAGGTGGCCAAGTACGACGGCCATTGCAGCCGCCTGAGCCAGGAGGAGATTGATGCGAAGCTGGCAGCAGGGGAACCCTACGTCATCCGTCAGAAAATCCCCGCCGGTCACACCACCTTCCACGATGCCGTCTACGGCGACGTGACCGTGGATAACGCTGACCTGGACGATCAGGTGCTCATTAAGTCCGACGGACTGCCCACCTATAACTTCGCCAACGTTATTGACGACCACCTCATGGGCATCACTCACGTGGTCAGAGGCAGTGAATACCTGTCCTCTTCCCCCAAGTACAACCTGCTCTACGAGGCCTTCGGCTGGGACATCCCCACCTACGTCCACTGCGCCTCCGTCATGATCACCGACCCGGAGACCAAGACCGTCCGCAAGATGTCCAAGCGTCACGGCGACCCCTCCTATGAAGACCTGCTCAAGATGGGCTACCTGTCCGACGCCATCCTGAACTACGTGACCCTGCTGGGCTGGAGCCCCAAGGGTGACATCGCCGAACAGGAGTTCTTCACCATGGAAGAGTTGATTAAAGTTTTTGACATCGACGGCATCTCCAAATCTCCCTCTGCCTTCGACATGGAAAAGCTGAAGTATTTCAACAGCCACTACATCCGCTCCATGACCCCGGAGGCATTTGCCAAGGCAGCCGAGCCTTACATCCGCCAGACCGTCCAGAACCCCAACGTGGATGTGGCCGAGATCGCCGACCTGCTCCACCAGCGCACCGAGACCATGAACGAGATCCCGGAAAAGGTGGACTTCTTCGACAAGCTGCCTGACTACGACATCGCCCTCTACACCCACAAAAAGTCCAAGACCAACGCCGAGATTTCCCTGGAAATGCTCCAGACCATCCTGCCCCGCTTCGAGGCATTGGAACCCTGGGAACCGGAGGGCATCAAGGCGGTCATGACCGACCTGGCCGCAGAGCTGGAAGTGAAGAACGCCAAGATCATGTGGCCCGTCCGTATCGCCATCGCCGGTAAGGCCGTCACCCCTGGCGGCGCCGTGGAGATCGCTCACATCCTGGGCAAGGAAGAATCCATCGCCCGGATGAAGCAGGGCATCGAGAAGCTCAGCGTGTGATCTGACAAAAAATCCTCCGGCCAAGCCGGGAAAGCAGGTGTGCTGATGACTGAATATTATATCCCCACCGGCCCCGGTGACGCCGAGTATGTGGAAAAACGCTCCCGATTCCTGGGCAAGGTTCGCCACGTGGAGAGCGAAGAGGAAGCCCGCGCCTTCATCGAGGCCATGAAAAAGCAGTACCACGACGCCCGCCACAACTGCTGGTGTTACCTGCTGAAAAACGGCGTCCTCCGCTACAGCGATGATGGTGAGCCTCAAGGCACCGCCGGACAGCCCATGCTGGAGGTGTTCAATCGGGAAGGGGTCACCGACGTGGTGTGCGTTGTTACCCGCTACTTCGGCGGCGTCCTCCTGGGCGCAGGCCCCCTCTTGCGAGCCTACCAGACCACCGCCAAGGAGACCCTCAACGCCGCAGGCGTCTCCGTGGTGCGCCGCTGGGTGGAGCTGACCATCCCCTGCGGCTACAACCTGCTGGGTAAGCTGACCCAGGAGATCCCCCTGTGGGAGGGCATCGTAGCGGATACCGAATACGGCGCCGATGTGATCATCAAAGCCCTCCTGCCGGAAGGGAAGGAGGGAGAGTTCGCCAAGCGAGTGCTGGACTTGACCTCCGGCACCGTGCAGGCCACTGTCACAGGGGAGTCGTTAAAGGCTGTGCCTGTCCGATGATTGCAAAAGACCAGAATTGCAGTGCAATTCTGGTCTTTTTTTGGCGCGTTATGTACGTTCCACGATTTCCTTGACCTGCGCAAGGTCATCCGCAAAATAGATTCCCTCTTGCCGATCCTGTGAGGACAGTCCCTTTTCGATCATGTGCCGCAACAGCGCTTTCAGGCTGTCATAGTAACCGTTGAGGTTGTAGAGGATACAAGGGGCGTCCAGCTGCTTGAGGGATACATCGGACATGACCTCTGCGATCTCCTCCAGCGTTCCCGTACCGCCCGGAAAGGCGATGAAAGCCTCTCCCAGCTCGAGCATCTTGCGCTTGCGCGCGGGGATGTCTTCGGTCACGATCAGCTCGGTCAGCCCATCGTATTGGAACCCCGCATCCATAAAGAACTGCGGCTCCACCCCGATTACTTTCCCGCCAGCCGCCAGGACACTTTTGGCCAGCTCGCCCATCAAGCCGGTCTTTGAGCCGCCATAGACCAACGTGTTCCCGCTTGTCCCAATCCACGTGCCCAGCGCCTGGACGGCCTCGCGCAAAGCGGGATCATTGCCTTCGTTGGCGCCGAGATAAACTGTGATATTCATGCAACTGCTCCTTTCCTTTCAAGGTCTTGGTCAGAATGAAAAAGGCAGTTAGACTGTTTCGCCTAACTGCCGGTCGATGCTCACCTGAGCCTATTGTATCGGACTGCAGGGAGTTTGTCAATCTTCTGTTTCGCCGGCCAGCAGATACCGCTCAATGGCCTCCGCCACCCCGTCATGGTCGCAGTCCTTCACAATCACGTCGCACAGCTTCCGCACCGGTTCCGCCGTGTTGCCCATGCCGATGGCCAGCCCGGCCGCGTTCAAAATGGCGGCGTCGTTGAAGCTGTCGCCTACGGCGATGGTGGCCTCGATGGGGATGCCCAAGTGACGGCACAGCTCGTACAGTCCTTTGCCTTTGTCCACGCCAGCGGCGGACAGCTCCAGAGAGGTCTTCTCCGAGTCCACCATGGACAACGGCAGGTGCGCCAAAAGACGCTCCGTCTCCGACCGTTCCTCCACTGTGTGGTGGTACAGGTTGATCTTCTCCATGGACGGGTGAGGCTGATTCAGGCAGTAGTCCGGCCCATCGGGCACCTGGAGGGAGTAGCGCTCAAACATGGACTGGAAGTAGGGGATTTGGAAGTCCGCCAGCTGTTCCATCCGGCGCTGACTGATGACCGGCCGGCCGTTCAGGAAGATGTGGATCAAAATATCCCGCGGACGGGCGATGTCCACTGCCTGCCGTGCTAATTCTACGTCAATGGGGCGGACGGCGATGGGGGTGTCCGACTGCCGGTCGAAAATGAGGGCGCCGCTCTCGCAGATGCCGTAGCGCATCTCCGGAAAGGTGTCCAAAATCTCCGCCAGCTCCGCAAAGCTCCGCCCTGTGGACAGCACCACCTCTTTGCCCGCCGCAAAAGCACGGTGGACAGCGGCCTCTGTGTCCGGGGTGATCTCTTTGTTGGTGTTCAGCAGCGTCCCGTCGATGTCCAACGCGATGAGCTGATAACGCTGTTCCTTCATGGGTGCCTCCTTACTGGCAGGCAGCCTTGAGCAAGCTGGCCGCCACGCCGCCAGCCACCGAGGAGCCCCAGCCGCCGTTCTCCACAACCACCACGAAGGCGTAGGGATAGGCGCTGTCCTCCACAAAGCCCACGAACCAGGCGTGGGGCTTGCTGGCGCCCACTTCCGCCGTACCGGACTTGGCGCACACGTTCAGCCCGCCGAAGTCCAGGCTCTTGCTGTAGTTGCTGGTCACATTATTGTGCATCATCGTGCGGATTTTATCACAGGTATCCGTTTTCCAGCCAATCTGACTGGTCTCCGTGGTCACATGAGCCACCGGAAGCCCCTTGGAGCTGGTGACCGACTTCAGCAGCCGAGGCGTGGCCGCACTGCCCCCCTGGGCGATGCAGCCCATCAGGGTCAGCTCGGCGCAGGGGTTCACCAAATCCTTGTACTGCCCCACGCCAGACCAGCCCACGTCGTTGTCCGACGTGCCAGCGGTGAAGTTGCCGGCGGCGGAGTTGAGGCCGTTGACGTTCACCTTGGAGGTCAGACCGGCCTCCTGGGCGTATTTCTCCAGGGTCTTGCCGCCCACCTGGGTGGCAAGGGTGGCGAAAGCGCCGTTGCAGGAGTTGGCCAATGCAGTGGCGAAATCCTGAGTGCCGTGGACGCTGGGACAGGTGATCTTCTCGCCGTTCAGGGTCAACGACCCCTTGCAGGTGTAGGAGAAGCTGTTCTCATTGTGCAGGGTCTCCAGCGCAGCGGCGGAGGTGACCAGTTTGAAGGTGGAACCGGGGGTGTAGGTGCCGGACAGGAACCGGTTCAGGTAAGCGCCGTCGTAGTTGCTGTCGCCGGCCGCCACCTTGGCCACTTCCGCGTCGTCCGCCGGGTCAAAGGAGGGGGTGGAGAGCATACAGAGCACCTCACCGGTCTGGTAGTTGTACAGAGCCACTACCCCTTTCCGGCCTGCCATGGCCTGGTAGGCGGCGTTATTCAGGTTGGCGTCCAGGGTCAGGTTGATGCTGTTGCCGGTGCCGGAGGTGCCGGTGATGAGGCTGAAGCCCACCAGCTGGTCAGCGAACAGGTTTTTCGCCCCCGTGTTGATGTTCCCCTGCTTGTCGCCGATGGCGTGGAGGGTGGAGATGCGGGTGGTCTTGTCGTCGCTGTAGTTGCCCTCGGCGCAGTCAAAGAGCACCGTGCCGTTCCGATCCAGGATAGAGCCGGAGGCGATACGGCCGTTGGTGTACACGTGCTGGTTGCCATAGAAGGACGCCCACTGAGCACCGTCCTTCACGTAAAAGGCGCACAGCGCCACCGTCCCGGCGGCCAGGGCCAGGATGAACAGGAGCACAAAGAGGGTGCGTCGTTGGAGCTTTTTCATTCGTCATCATCCTCCCATTTGAAGTAGCGCTGCCAGTCGTCCGCATCGGTGTACAACGGGCCGTCCTGGGGGATGACCGGGCCGGTGTCCTCCATGGCGGAGCCGGTATCCTGAGGCGGTTCCGGCGGCAGGTCGTCCCCACGGCGGTGCCGCACCCGCTTGGGCAGCTTCACCGCCAACGCCGAGTTTTGCCTGGTGTCCGATGCCTTGATATAGGCCAGCAGCGCCCAGCAGGAGATCATGCTGCTGCCGCCGCAGGACACGAAGGGGAAGGTGACGCCGGTCAACGGCAGCAGGTCGGTGGAGCCAAAGACGTTGAGCATGACCTGCACCACGAAGATCATAGCGGTAGAGCAGGCGGCGATGACGTAGAAGGAGCTGCGGGCGGTGGCCGCTTCCTTCACGGCGAAGAGCGCCAGGAGCAGGATGGCGATGACACAGCAGACCGCCAAAATCAGCCCCATCTCCTCGGCGATGACGCCGAACACCAGGTCGGTGTTGGCTGCGCCCACGTTCTTCAGCCACCCGTTGCCCACGCCCCGGCCGAACAGGCCGCCGCTGGCCAGGGCGGACATGGTGCGGGTCTGCTGGAAACCGTAATTGGCCGGATCTGTCCACACATGGCGGTAGATGAGGAA
>JABLTL010011780.1_pt1 | contig 29856 bp, 17 predicted proteins | sample 7160151 | NCBI WGS metagenome assembly JABLTL01 (sample SAMN14651223, study PRJNA627086) | human gut metagenome | isolation source: feces | host: Homo sapiens
AAAACCATATTCGAAGCTCCGAAGAATGGAACCGTTGCCTCCAACGTTGCCACTGCCTACATGATTGTAACGGCAGACTCCGACGAGCTCATCCATCTGTACGAACAGCAGCGGGCTGTCTACGGAGACCGGGCTAGCCGGATTTCCTTCTACTATGGCTTTGATACGACTGCCGATAAAGAGACACAGAATGCTTTTTATCCCGTATTGAAAAAGTTCTGCTCCGATTTTGAAAGCTCCTGCACAGTGGAAGCCAGAGCCAATGGTGAGAGCGGCGCCTATGCGCTTTACGGCGGCATGTTCTTCCTCGGCGCTTTCCTCGGCACACTCTTCTTGATGGCAGCAATCCTGATCATCTACTACAAGCAGATTTCCGAAGGTTTCGAGGACAGAGAGCGCTTCGCAATCATGCAAAAGGTCGGTATGAGCCAGGATGAAATCAAGAGCAGTATCCGCTCTCAGGTACTTATGGTATTCTTCCTCCCGCTCCTGACCGCCGGGATTCACACGGCTGCTGCCTTCCCGATGGTAAAGAAACTGCTGTCCCTGTTCAATCTAACCAATATCAAGCTCTTCCTGTTGGCTACGCTGATCTGCTACCTGGTGTTCGCCGTTATTTACCTTGGCGTTTATCTCCTCACTTCCCGGACCTATTACCGGATCGTAAGCAGGCAGAGCCGCTAGACGGAAAAGGAAATCAATCCTTCTTCGTCTCTTTCACTGCCTTTTTCTTACTCTTTCTCCGGCTTCTGACAACAATCGCAACCCCTGCGGCAGCCGCTGCGAAAAGAACAATTCCAACAATCCTGATTACCGAGGATATCTTCCCTTCCTCTGTAATCAGGATTTTTCCACTTTCACGCATTGTGAAGCAGAGATAGCTTCCGTTCGTCTCGGAGTCCGCCTTCTCCCAGCCGCTTCCAGTATCCGTATAGACGGTATATCCGCCCTTCGATTCCTCCGGAATGTGCCAGCGCACCGTATGCGTATCCGCCGGATCTGCCGGAATCCGGATACTCCGGCACTCGGTCACCGTTCCCTTGTCCTGCCCAGACGTTTTCACGTCCTCCACTGTGATCTCGTCTCCGTCCCGGAACTGTCCCTGCACCAGGAACAGAGGCTTTCCTTCGCTCTCTTCCTCCGAAGCAAGCGTCGTCACATACGGCTCATAGGAAGCGGTTACTCTCGTATCACACGTTAAGTTCTTCAGATCGTCCCCGCTCTTATCCCACTGAATATAACAGCCGTCCTTCTCCGGAATCATCGGGAAGATATCTGCGCCGAACGATTCCCCGTAGGCGAAAGTCGTCTCCTTCACCGTCACGCCATCCGCAACGAAAGAAAGCTTCAACTCCAGAAATTCCTCCGGGATACCTTCGATTGCCTGAAGTTCCTCATAACTGATCTTTTCCGCCTTGCCTTTGTAGCTGATCCGATCCACTCCGGCCAGTGTATCCGATACAAATCGATTATCCTCATATTCTCCGGAAATCTCGCCGGCAATCGCTCCAGCAGCCTGCGTGCTGTCCGTAATCTCCACCATTACGATACAGCCGGAGATATTCTCGCCGGAGCCGGCAATTCCGCCAATGTAGCGTCCGCCGGACAGGGAAGCCTTCGCATAGCTGTTCCGAATGGAGGAACGGGACAGACCGCTCACACCGCCAACATAATCGCTGCCCTCACTGGATACATTGCCATAGCCGCCGCAACCGGAGATTGTACCGATATCCATACGACCGCTCACACCGCCCGCGCAGCTCTTCTTCGCCGCTACGGTACCATAATTGCTGCAGTCAAGAAGAATTGCCCGCGTCTGATAAGTGAAGTGCAGGCTGGCTTCATCTGACATCATCCAATCATCCTCTGGATCATAGTCGTATTCAATTGCCATGGCCCCCGCGATGCCGCCGGCATTCCGGTCGGCAGACACACTTCCGTAATTCCTGCAGGATTCCGCCTTGCCGCGCACAGCGCTGTGCAGGCTTTCCTCCGATACATCCTCGAAAACATTCGTGTAATCCACATCCGTCGTGCTGTTCAGCATATTTAAGAACAGGTTCATGACATTCATGAACTGTCGATTCACTGCCTGAGCCTCCGCAAGTACAGAGCTGTTGGAAGTGGAAAGCTCACTGCCAAGCGCCGACAGCTCATTACCGATTCCGGTCAAAGCTGTATTCAAGTCACTGGCGCTAGTATCCACCGTTGATCCTGGTGCAGAAATCGAAGGAGCTTTCTCACCGGAAAGGTCAGACACCCACTGTGTAGCGGAAGTAAATGCGTCCTGCAGAGAAGATAAAGCGCTCGACATAGAGCCAAGACTGTCCTCCAGAAGCTTCCGGTCCGTCTCCACTTCCGGCTGCCGGTCCGCAAGAATCATCAGTACCTGACGAAGCTGTTCGGAAGCATCTCCAAGAAGCACCGCCGCCTGACGGAAGGAATCCATGGAATCGTACAGTGCGGATACCGCCTGGTTCAGATTCTCCGCGATTCCTGCCCAGTTGATTCCCATCAGAATATCTGCTGCATCCTTCTGCACGTTCACGCTGCAACGCAGCGCATCTACAGCAGCATTCAAAAGACGTTCTGCTGTCTCCGGCGTTAAAGAAGAACTTTCCTTCCACTCAGATTCCGCCTGTTCCAGAGCACCCTGAAGCTCTTCCAGAGCCTCCTGCTGCTTCTTAAGATCCTCCTTCAGCGGACCCAGATCCGGCTTCTCCCCATTGTCTCCGCTCATGGCATCTAGTGCCTGCTCCAGAGAGCTTACCGCAGAATCAACTGCCTGAGAAGCCTGCGTTAAATCTCCGCAAAAAGTCTCAAGAAGAGAAAGGATCTCTCTGGTATAGCTTTCCGCGCCCGCCAGATTCACTGTCAGATCTTTCAGAGTCTGCACCGACCGGGAAGCCTCCCCGGAAGCATCCGCAAGGCTCTGCATGATCGGCGACGCTTTCCCGATATATTCACTGACCAGCTGCTCGGTACGGTTCACCTCATCCACATCCGTCCGCACAGTATCCACAACATCACTGCCGATCGCTGAAGCGCTCTCTCTTGCGCTTTGTGCATATCCGGAGACACGTGTCAGACGTTCCGTCACGTTGTCAGAGGCAGATTGCGTATCCTCCAGCATACGGCTGATGCTGTCCTGCAGAGAAGCCAGCTCGGACTGAAGCTCCTCCATACCGTTATCATCGAACTGCAGCGTAATATCCGGGCACATCTGACCGACGATACCGCCTACATCCTTGCGGCCCTGAATTCTGCCATAGCTGCTGCAGCCGCTGACCAGACCATTCTGACGGCCAACGATACCACCCACATTATAGCCGACATGAGGATATCCCACAGAACCGTCATTCACACAATCACGAATCTCACCGGTCGAATATCCCACAATACCGCCAGCATCGGTTACATCCGAGCTATTCTTACTGCTGCCGGTATCTGCTTTCCAAGTATCTGCCTCTTCCTGCAAATCGCTGATCTCATCCTGCAGGTTTGCATTTTCCTGTGAAAGCTTCGTATTCACGGAAGCTTCATTCGTACAGGAAATCACCGTTCCTTCATTCGTGCCAGTGATTCCGCCAGTGAATGTCGTACCGTGTACATTGCCTTCCGTCCGGCAGCCGCGGATCACTCCGCCGTCTTCATTCCGTCCTGCGATTCCACCGACATCCTCCTTCGCCGTCACAGTACCGGAAAAGTGGCAGTCCATAATCATGCCTTCATTGATTCCTGCGATTCCACCAACAGAACTCTGGTTGCCCTCCGGCGTCACACTGCCCTCCACCGTCAAGTTCTTCACAACTGCCCCGCTTCCGATACGGCCAAACAGCCCGATCTGCGACATATTTCCAGGCAGAGACAAGCCATAAATGCGGTGTCCGCTTCCATCAAAAGTTCCCAGGAACAGAGGAATCGAGATCTCATAGCCTGTGATATCAATATCGTTCGTCAGGATGACCGACAAGCCATCTGAATAAACATCATCCGAGCACTTTGCGACAAATTCCCGCAGTTCTTCCACGGAACCGATCATCAGCTCTTCGCCTGCCGCGGACACCGGCACACTGCCAAGCAGCATCGTCAGAACCATAAAAACCGCCAGAAAGCGAATTTTGTTATTCTTTCTCATCTTCGCCCTCTCCTTTCTCCATAATCTCACCGGCAATCAGGTTCAGATCCACATCACCGTCAATCGTAGCACGAACCATACCGGTAATTCTTCCGTGAATCTCACCGCTGACACGGCCATTCACAAAAATTCTTCCGCTCTCTTCCCGCTTCCGGATCACAGAAGGAACCGCGAACGAAGTCTTATCCACAACACCGCCTCCGATCAGAAGAATCTGAGGCAGCACAAAGAGTACCAGACAGATAGAGATCAGCGTACCGCTTCCCAGCGTCTGACCAATTCCGGCAATCGCTGCTTCCGAAGTCAGTTTTCCGATCAGAGCGCCGGACACTGCCAGAATCGTACCGGAAGTGAGAATCGTCGGAAATGCAAAGTTCAGCGTCTCGATCATCGCCTGCTTATGCGGCATCTTCGTCTTGATCTCCTGATAGCGGCTGGCAATTACAATCGCATAGTCAATATTCGCACCCATCTGAATCGAACTTACCACCAGATAACTCATAAAGAATACTTTACTCTGCGTAAAGTAGGGGATCGCAAAGTTAATGCAGATACAGCCCTGAATCACAAGGATCAGCAGGACCGGCATACCGGCGGACTGGAACGTAAATAGAAGAACCGCCAGAACGATCAGGATTGATACAATATTTACTACCATATTATCACGGGAGAATGATTTCTCAAAATCGTATTCGTTCGTGGAATCACCAGCTACATAAACCGAGCTGTCCGGATAGAGCGCCTGCGCCAGCTCACGGATTGTATCCGTGAACGCATACGTCTCGTCGCCGCTGACCGGAAGTGTCAGATAAATAAGCATACGGTTGTAATCCGTACCGCACAACTGGGCCTTCGCCGCCTCTACTTGTGTCTGTGCGTCCTTCAGCGTTGCCTCCTGATCCGCATCCAGACTTACGATTCCGGCATCCACCTGATCACAGGCATACAGAAGCATATCCATCAGCGGAACCTGGTAGGAAGCAATATTTCCCGCCAGCTTTCCATAATCCTCTTGATCCACAGCGTACGCCGTATAGAGAAGCTGCGCAACTTCATAATCCAGATCCGCCAGCTCCGAGAACTGTCTCGGCGTCAGCGCATCTCCCAGCATATATCCATCCATGGCTTCAATGTTCACGATGCCCATGGTGTAATCAATCTGAGGATAATTCGAAAGTTCATTCAGAACCTCTCGCTCCTTATCGTAATCACCTGAAGGAACTACAAGTGCCACCATATTCGTGGAACCGAAGGTATCCTTAATCTTATTTTCCGCAATCTGCGTTTCATTCAGACGGGGCGTCGTAAGCGCGCTGTAACCATACGCATACGGACAGTGGTTGGAGAAGTAGAAAGCAAATCCCGCAATTACCACAAAAACCGGCGGAATAATCCAGCGCGTCAGGTAATCGATCTTTCCGACAAAAGGAATCTTCGGAACAAAGTTTTTGTGTTCTGTCTTCTCGATCAGCGGACCGAACAGTACCAGCAGACCGGGCATGAAAATAAATACCGACAAAAGGGCAAACACAATCGCCTTGATCAGACAGATACCCATATCCGGGCCGATTTTGAACTGCATGAACAACATAGCCGCAAGACCGCCCACCGTCGTCAGCGAGCTTGCACTGATCTCCGGGATCGCCTTGCTGAGCGCTACGATCGCTGCTTCGCGAACCGGCAGCTCCCTGTGCTCCTCCTTGAAGCGGTTACACAGAATAACCGCATAGTCCAATGAAAGTGCCAGCTGCAGGATACTCGTAACAGAATTCGACACGAAGGAAATCTTCCCCAGCAGGAAGTTCGTACCCTGGTTCAGAATCATCGCTCCCACAAAAGTGAGCAGCAACACCGGAATCTCACCGTAAGTCTGAGAGGTCAGCGTCAGAACAACGACCACGATAATCGCAACATAGACCATAATCATATTGATCTCCGTTGCGATCGTATCCGCCTGCGTATTGCCCAGATCACTCGACACATAAAGATCGCAGCCGTCAAGAGCCTCCTTCACCGCTTCCAGAGAATCCAGACAGGCATCATCATCCTCATCATACGCAAACGTAACCGTATACAAAGCCGAGGCATTATTATAATGATCTGATGTCTCGTCAAAGCTGACTGTCTGTACTCCCTTGACATCAGAAATCGTATCCTCCAGCTCTTTCGCCGTCTCCAGCGTAATATTATCGACCATAATATTGGCTGTTCCATAGGTAACGAACTGATCGTCCATCACATTTAGTGCCTGCTTTGTCTCCGAATCCTCCGGCAGATAGAAGGTAAGGTCATTCTCCACTTCTACCCAGTTTCGCGAGAAAACAGAAAACACCAGTCCGATCGCAACAATAAGAAAAAACAGATTTCTCTTATCTACGATGAACGTGGCCAGCTTCATCATAAAGTTTTGTTCTTTCTTCTCTTTCTGTGCCATGACATATTCCTTTCTTCATATCTTTACTTTTTGATGATACTGAATCCGAAAACTACGGGCAATAGACAATTTCATCTTTTCTGTCAAATTTATGACATTTCTTCTGATTTGACCAATTTTTTCCTTTTCATTTTGACGATCTGTGCTATACTGGAACATATAATAATAGACAGAAATTTGAACATACCTGGAGAAATCATCTTATGGAAAAGAAGAAGTACGCAGTTTCTGATCAGACACGCCAGGCCATGGCTAATGCCTTAAAAGAGCTGATGGCGCAGAAACCGATTGATAAGATCACAATCCGTGACATTACAGATTTGTGCGACATGCGCCGCCAGAATTTCTACTATCATTTTCAGGACATTTATGACCTGATGCACTGGATGTTCCAGCAGGAAGCTGTATCTCTCCTGGAGAAATACGAAGGAGCCCTTCTGTGTCAGGAAGGGCTCCTTGAAGTGTTTCGGTATCTGCAGGCAAATCGTGCCGTCTGCCTATGCGCGTTGCATTCCGTCGGCCACGAGAATATGAAACGTCTCTTTCAGGAAAAAATCTATGCGGTTATCCACCGCACGGTAGAACAGATTGCGAAAGAAAGCGGCTGCACCACTCCCGGAATCACCGGAGACGATACTGATCTTATGACAACTGTCTATAGCCTTACACTGACCGGTGTTGCGGAGAGCTGGCTTCTGGGAGAAATTCGCGAGACACCGGAGGAACTGGTTGCTTTCATTAACCAGATGCTCCAGGATCATGTGCGCGGCGCAAGGATGCGAGAATCAGAAGATTCTCACTTTCCGGAATCTAAAGATACTCTTCCAGAATTTCGTACAGACGTTCCGGACGCATCGTTTTCGCCAGATGTGCGTTCATCCCGGCATTCATCGCCTTCCTGACATCCTACTCAAAGGAGTTCGCCGTCATTGCTACAACGGGAAATTTCTTCACATCCTGGTGATCCATATCGCGAATCGCGCTCGCTGCCGCATAGCCATCCACATGCGGCAATTGAACATCCATGAAGATCAGAGCGTAGAGCCCTCCGGTGTCTTTGCCACCATCTCGATGGCATCTTCCGTCCACAGCATATTGCAGAGATTGTACATAACATCTCGCCTGTTCTACCTCTTGCAGTGGCTTCTTACACTCTTCCCAAGCGCTTCAGCATGGCTTTATCGCTCCGGATGGTTGCGCACGCTACTGTCGTTAGCATATTTCCGGTGATGGAGGCCGATGCTCCCGACTGCAGGGCAAGCTCTCCGTCATTCGTCAGCAGCGCGCGCCCGGCAGCCAGACGCACATTTGCATCCGGATTAATATAGCGGAAGAAAGCAATCGTCCGCAGGATATCATCCTCCGTCAGAAGCGGCTGATCTTCCAGCGGCGTTCCCTTAATCGGCATCAGCGCATTGATCGGAATTGAGTCAATGCCAAGCTCTGCCAGGCTGATCGCCATATCCAGACGGTCCTCCCAGGTCTCACCCATGCCGATGATGCCGCCGGAGCAAGCGCACATCCCTTCCGCCTTAATCATCTTCAGTGTCTCTACCTTCATATCATAGGTATGAGTCGTACAGATATTCGGAAAATTCCGGCGGGAAGTCTCAATGTTGTGGTGATAGCTCGTCACACCGGCCTCATGCAGGCGATGGAATTGCTCTGCTGTCAGGAATCCCATGGACGCGCACAACTCGATGTTGGGGCACTCCTTCTGCATCCGTTCAAAAGCATGTATCGCCTTCTCGAACTCCTCTCCCGTCAGCGACCGGCCGGCCGTTACGATGGAGAAACGATCGACGCCCTCCTGCTCATGCACTTTGCAGGCTTCCACAATCGTATCCTCCGGAAGAAATTCATAAACTTCACAGTTCGTATGATGATGCGCTGACTGCGCACAGTACTTGCAGTCTTCCGGACATCGCCCGCTTCTTCCGTTGATGATTGAACACAGATCGACCTTATCGCCGATTCTGGCATCGCGGATACGATCCGCGCCCTGACACAGTTCTTTCAGATCACAGGTCAGGAAGATATTTAAGTCATCCTCTCTCGTCAGGCGGCGCCCGTCTATAATCTCATCTGCTAATTTTAATACGTCCATAACTGTCTCTCCGTTGCTATTGTAAACTCAATCCTTCATCTGGTTTACAATAACACAGGAAAGCGTGATTGTCAACTTTTCTTTTGCTTCCTGTTGACTTTCTTTCCGGAACTACAGTTCCGCAAGCCTTGTCTTCCTGATATCTGACTGCATCTTATTGAAGAATATGTCTCGCTACATAGACGCCGCTGGCGGAAGCATGGGAAAGCGAATGTGTGACGCCGCTTCCATCGCCGATCACATAGAGCCCCTTGTGGCAACTCTCCAGATTCTCGTCCAGCTCCACTTCCATATTATAGAACTTGACTTCCACACCGTACAGAAGCGTATCATCGTTCGCCGTACCGGGAGCGACCTTATCCAGCGCATAGATCATCTCGATAATGCCGTCCATAATGCGCTTCGGGAGGACCAGGCTCAGATCACCCGGCGTCGCCGACAGAGTAGGAGTTACAAGTCCCTCCTCAATACGCTTCTCTGTACTTCTTCTTCCACGCACCAGATCGCCGAAGCGCTGCACGATAACGCCGCCGCCCAGCATATTCGAGAGTCTCGCAATACTCTCGCCGTAGCCGTTACTGTCCTTGAAGGGCTCGGAGAAATGCTTGGCCACCAGCAACGCGAAGTTCGTGTTCTCCGTCTTCTTCTCATCGCCCTCGTAGCTGTGGCCATTCACCGTGATGATGCCATTCGTGTTCTCATTGACCACAATGCCGTTCGGATTCATACAAAAAGTACGCACGTTGTCCTCGAACTTCTCGGTGCGGTACACAATCTTGCTCTCATAGAGTTCATCCGTCAGATGGGAGAAAATAACAGCCGGAAGCTCCACACGCACGCCAATATCCACACGGTTCGATTTCGTGGGAATCTTCAGATCCTGACATACCTTCTCCATCCACTTACTGCCGCTTCGTCCTACAGATACGATACACTTCTCGCACTCATAGGATTGATCGCCGCAGAAAATGCGGTAACCGCCGTCCATCTGTCCGATCTTATCCACCGGAGAATCGAAATAGAAATCCATATGATCTTTCATCTGCTCGTACAGATTCTGCAGAACTACATAATTGATGTCCGTTCCCAAGTGGCGCACCGACGCATCCAACAAGTTCAGCTTGTTCTGCAAGCAGAGCTTCTTGAACTTCGTTCCCGCCGTCGAGTACAGCTTCGTCCCTTCTCCACCGTTCGCCATATTGATCTCATCCACATACCTCATCAGGTCAACCGCCTGCTTCTTGCCGATATACTGGAACAGCGTACCACCGAAATCATTCGTAATATTATACTTGCCATCAGAAAATGCGCCTGCGCCTCCGAAACCGCACATGATCGAGCAGCGTCTGCAGTTGATGCAGCTCTTAATTTTCACACCGTCAATCGGACATTTTCTCTTTTCCAGCGGATAGCCCGCCTCAAATACCGCAATCCGGCAATCCGGCTGCTTCTTCATCAGCTCATAGGCAGCAAAGATTCCGCCGGGGCCTGCGCCAATAATAATTACATCGTATTTCATGTTGTCTTCTCCTTTCCTAAAAAAATGCTATCAGAAATCCTTCCTTTATGAAATAACCAACGTATTCCTCCGGATTCTGATAGCATCACCTTCGTATCTATAATCTTTTGCTGTTTACAAAACGGAATCTCTCAATCACACCTGCCATCCGGCCTTCGCCGTACATCCATGTCCTTCATTCATATTCTGCCATCAGAGAGATAAGTCTGAGCTTCTGGGAGCGACCCATAACTTCTTACCCCGGCTCGCGCCTGGATCTGAACAGGATTGGTTACCTGCAGATTTCACCGTCCATTCAGAATTTACTCTGTCCTTCTGCTATATGGCTACTTTCACCGGTTACTTCCGTTATAGGCGGATTTCTCCGCCGTCAAAGCAGGATACATTATGGCTCTGCCCATGAACCATCCGCTGCCACCCGGATGATCCTTCAGGGCTTATTCCCGCACCGCGGGCGTCTATTATTGTACCCGGAAGTTCCGTGCATTTGAATGCGAACACTTCTGCGATATGCGTTTTCATTGACGGTTTCCGTCTTCTCTGGATTCATCGCTGAACCCCGACAGGCCATGAATATAAGTATCCTTGTATTCACGAGCTGGAAATACCGCACACCTCGAAGTACTGGCGTACTTTATTCATCGAGTTGATCGCAGGCATGATTCAGATATTCCGTTATATGTTTTTCTATGTGTTTAATCGAGTGCCTCCTGAATATCCTGGATCAGGTTGACAGCATCACGAAGCCTGATTCCGGTCTTCTTTTGAACCTGTATAGCCAGCTGAGCAAAGCTCGGCTTCGCATAGCCATCCTCGGCTATGCTGTAGGCAGGTTCATCTTCAAAAACCTGAACCTGATCAGATATCGGAAACGCTTCCGCAAATCGCGGGTAAGCCTTTCCACAGTAAGGACAACAGACAGTAAAGCTCCCGTCGCCGTTAATGCGGACACTCTTCGCAGGGTTAAAGATTCTTCGGCAGGAAGACTGCGTGCATTTCTTTTTCATAATCATTAACCCCCCTTTGCTATATTCATGACATAACTTATTATATTTTACTTCTTTAATTTTCTTTTGTCAAGCATTTTTTTCAACATGAAATAGCCGGATTTTTCTTCACTTTCTTCTTGCTCTGTGTGTGAAGCGTAGTATAATATTAACTGTTCAAAACCATACAAAACCAAACAAAAACTCTGATTCCTTATAAACATCACCACGGAGATACCATATAGATATGAAGTACAAGCTTATTATTTTTGATCTGGACGGAACACTTTTAAATACACTGGATGATCTGGCAGATAGCCTGAATACTGCGCTCGCACACTTTTCCTTTCCGAAACGCAGTTTACCGGAGGTACGACATTTTCTCGGAAACGGTATGCAGCGGCTGGTCGAGCAGAGCGTTCCTGACGGAACTTCCGCAGATACCACAGCAGAGGTTCTTACTGTTTTCAAGCAGTACTATAAAGAGCACTGCTCGGATCGCACAAAGCCTTACGATGGAATCTATGAACTTCTGACTGCCCTGAAAGAAAATGGATGCCTGATGGCTGTCGTATCCAACAAAGGTGACTTCGCGGTTCAGATTCTGTGCGAACAATATTTTCCAGGTGTTTTCGATGCTGTCGCCGGAGAGAAGGCCGGAATCCGCAAGAAACCGGCACCTGATACGGTGAATCATGTGCTGGCGCAGCTGGACATTGACCGGACGGACACTGTGTACATCGGCGATTCCGAAGTGGATATTGAGACGGCACAAAATGCGCATATGAACTGTCTTTCCGTAGATTGGGGCTTTCGCACCCGCGAGGAATTGATCCAAGCCGGAGCCACTGTGATTCTGTCGCAGCCTTCCGATATTCTCTCAAATATCCTTGCCATCTAACAGGATCCCACTATCCATACGTTGTACCTGTAAATTTGCTCTGCATAGATAGAAAGAACCCCGAAGAACCGTATTGCTACAGTTCTCCGGGGTTCACTTTATGTCTGTACACTCACGGACTAAAACTTATGTCCTGTGATATAACGGTTCTTACTTTACGCCTTCAGCGATGGCGGCCTGTGCTGCAGCCAGGCGTGCTACGGGCACGCGGAACGGCGAGCAGGATACATAGTCCAGACCGATCTTATGGCAGAACTCTACGGAAGAAGGATCGCCGCCGTGCTCACCGCAGATACCAACGGTCAGTGCGGGATTCACAGGCTTGCCCAATTCCATAGCCATCTTCATCAGCTTGCCTACGCCAACCTGATCCAGCTTAGCGAAGGGATCGTTCTCCAGAATCTTCGCGTCATAGTATGCGCTCAGGAACTTGCCTGCGTCATCACGGGAGAAGCCATAGGTCATCTGAGTCAGATCATTCGTACCGAAGCAGAAGAAGTCAGCTTCCTTCGCGATCTCATCAGCCGTAAGAGCAGCTCTCGGAATCTCGATCATGGTGCCTACCTGATACTTCATATCAATGCCTGCAGCTGCGATCTCAGCATCAGCAGTCTCAACTACAAACTTCTTAACATACTTCAGTTCCTTTACTTCGCCAACCAGCGGAATCATGATCTCCGGATCAATCTTCCACTCCGGATGAGCCTTCTGAACATTGATTGCCGCGCGGATAACTGCCTTGGTCTGCATAACCGCGATCTCAGGGTAAGTAACAGCCAGACGGCAGCCGCGATGACCCATCATCGGGTTGAACTCATGCAGGGAAGCGATCAGAGCCTTAATAGACTCTACGCTCTTGCCCTGAGCATCCGCCAGCTTCTTGATATCTTCTTCGTCCGTAGGAACAAACTCATGCAGAGGCGGATCCAGGAAACGAATAACGACAGGGCAGCCCTCCAGAGCTTCATAGAGCTGCTCGAAGTCACCCTGCTGATAAGGCAGGATCTTATCCAGTGCAGCAACTCTTTCTTCTACAGTATCAGCGCAGATCATCTCACGAAAAGCAGCAATTCTGTCTTCCTCGAAGAACATATGCTCCGTACGGCAGAGACCGATACCCTCGGCGCCCAGCTCACGAGCCTTCTTCGCATCGCGGGGAGTATCCGCATTCGTGCGAACCTTCAGTCTTCTGTACTTGTCAGCCCATGCCATGATGCGACCGAACTCACCGGCAATGGAAGCGTCTACGGTAGGGATCTCACCCTCGTAGATATTACCGGTAGAACCATCGATGGAAATGTAATCGCCTTCGTGGAATTCCTTTCCTGCCAGCGTAAACTTCTTGTTCTCTTCATCCATGTTGATATCGCCACAGCCGGATACACAGCAGGTACCCATACCGCGGGCAACAACTGCAGCGTGGCTGGTCATACCACCGCGGACAGTCAGGATACCCTGAGCAGCCTTCATACCGGTGATATCCTCGGGAGAGGTCTCCAGACGAACCAGAACAACCTTCTCGCCGCGTGCGCCCCACTCTTCCGCGTCCTCAGCAGTGAATACAACCTTACCGCAGGCAGCGCCGGGGGATGCGCCCAGACCCTTGCCCAGAGGAGTGGCAGCCTTCAGAGCCTTTGCATCGAACTGAGGATGCAGCAGCGTATCCAGGTTACGGGGATCAATCATAGCAACTGCCTCTGCCTCGGTCTTATGGCCTTCATCCACCAGATCACAGGCAATCTTCAGAGCTGCCTGAGCGGTTCTCTTACCGTTGCGGCACTGCAGCATGAACAGCTTCTTATTCTCAACCGTAAACTCCATATCCTGCATATCATGATAATGATTCTCCAGGATATCACAAACCTTAATGAAATCAGCGTAAGCATCCGGGAATTCCTTCTCCATCTGCGCGATCGGCATGGGAGTACGAACACCAGCTACTACGTCCTCGCCCTGTGCGTTGATCAGGAACTCACCCATCAGCTTCTTCTCGCCGGTAGCGGGATCACGGGTGAATGCAACGCCGGTACCGGACTCATCGTTCAGGTTACCGAATACCATGGGCATAACATTAACTGCGGTACCCCAGCTGTAAGGAATATCATTGTCACGACGATATACGTTTGCACGAGGGTTGTCCCAGGAACGGAATACAGCCTCGATCGCCAGCTTCAGCTGCTGTACCGGATCGGAAGGGAAATCCTCTCCCAACTGCTTCTTGTACTCAGCTTTGAACTGCTCTGCCAGCTTCTTCAGATCAGCGGCAGTCAGCTCTACGTCGAACTTTACGTTCTTCTCTGCCTTCATCTGGTCGATCAGCTGCTCAAAGTACTTCTTGCCGACTTCCATTACTACGTCAGAGAACATCTGGATGAAACGTCTGTAAGAGTCATATACGAAACGCTCGAATTTCGGGTCGGGGTTACCAGCGATCATAGCGGCAACAACCTCGTCATTCAGACCAAGGTTCAGGATCGTATCCATCATACCGGGCATGGAAGCGCGGGCGCCGGAACGAACAGAAACCAACAGCGGATTCTGCAGATCGCCAAATTTCTTGCCGTTGATCTCTTCCATCTTCTTTACGCCTTCCATAACCTGCGCCATAATCTCATCGTTGATCTTACGGCCATCCTCATAATACTGAGTGCAGGCTTCGGTGGTGATGGTGAAGCCCTGCGGAACAGGGAGACCGATGCTTGTCATCTCTGCCAGATTTGCGCCCTTGCCGCCCAGCAGGTTACGCATGGTCATGTCACCTTCGCTAAACATATAAACCCATTTAGCCATTCTTAATTCCTCCTATTTATCCCATCAGACACTCTGCCTGACTGATTTTGTAACTTAAGTTTCTTAACCTTTCACATTATAACATGCGATTTTTTCTTTGTCCATTCCCCACGGACAAATTTTTTTATCATTTAAGAAAAAGAAGAATCTTTCCGATCCCGTCCTTTATTATAAATATTTTTCTGCCTTTCGGCGCATTTTTTTCTCTTTTTTGCACTTCCCTGTTTATTTTTTCACAGATTTTGTCTTATTTTAACGGAAATCCGGCTATTTTCTTCGTTCTTTTTTCCGGTTTTTTCTTCGTCAGTTTCCGAAAGATATTTTCACAAAGTACAAACTATCTGCTCCACAAAATTTCGCGACAAAATATATGAACCGAACTCCGGATTTTGCTAAAAAGACCGCCGGTACAGGTAGTTCTGTTTCGACGGTCTTTCTTACTTTTCTTAAGTGAACTGAGTATTTAGATAGTTACCGGAATTTTCCCTGCCGGGAACTTCCTGCTTACTTTTCAAAATACTCCGCAACCTTCTGCAGATAATCGATGACCGGCAGATGCTGGGGGCATACATCCTCGCACTGGCCGCAGGCAACGCAGTCACTCGCCTTGCCGAAGGTTCCGGTCAGGCGGCTGTAATACTCCTGCTGCGGCATCCAGCTCTTCGTCTTAATCTCCTGCTTGTCCGCATTGTAGAGGGAGAAGTACTTCGGGATCGCAATGTTCATGGGACATCCGTCCGTACAGTAGGAGCATCCGGTGCAGGGAATCTCAATCGTGCTGTTAATGATCTCCACTGCCTTGCGGATCAATGCATTTTCCTCCTCATTCAGCGGAACCAGCTCGTCCATGTAGCTCAGGTTATCCAGGAGCTGTTCCATATTGCTCATGCCGGAGAGCACCAGCGCCACATTCTCATGACTGGCAGCGAATCGAATCGCCCAGGACGGAACCGACATATCCGGATGATACTCTTTGAACATCTTCGTCACAGCATCCGGAACATTCGCCAGCGTGCCGCCCTTCACCGGCTCCATGACAATTACGGGAACATGGTGCTTCTCCGCGACTTCATAGCACTTGCGTGATTGAATGCCCTCACTCTCCCAGTCCAGATAATTGATCTGCAGCTGCACGAACTCAAACTCCGGATGTTCGGTCAGAACCTTGTCGAGGAACTCGGCATTATCGTGATAGGAGAATCCGATATGACGCACCAGACCTTTCTCCTTCTTATCCATCAGCCAGCGGAAGCAGTCCAGGTCCGTGTAGGTCTTGTAGTGATCGAAGCCGATATCGTGCAGCAGATAGTAATCAAAATACTCCACGCCGGTCTTCCTTCTCTGCTCCTCGAATACCTTGTCACGGTCTTCCTTCGTCTTGATGAAACCAGCATGCAGCTTCGTCGCCAGCGTATAACTGTCTCTCGGATAACGATCCACCAACGCTTCCTTCACAACGTTCTCACTCTGGAAGCTGTGATACATCCATGCGGTATCAAAATAAGTGAAGCCTCTCTCCAGGAAAGTATCCACCATCTGTTTCACCTGCTCTACATCGATGTTCGCCGGATTGTCCGGATTCAGCAGCGGCAGGCGCATCAGACCAAAGCCCAGTCTCTTCTTTGATTCGATTACGCTCATCTATTTATTCTCCTTGTCCTTCTTCTGATTTTTATAAATGTTACTGTATTAATTGCTATCACTGAATGCCAAGTACCGTTGCAGCTTCCCCGTCTTCGGTGTATTCCAGAGTAATCGTATCACCCACTTCATAACGCACAATAGCGATATAATCTGCAACCGATACGTCGTAGATCTGGTCGGATTCTTCCAGGATGACATAACAGTGCGAATTTCCCTCCACTACCGCGTCGAACAGCTTCGCGATCTTACCGGTCACCTGCTTCGCTCCTTCATCGGAAGCGCTTGCCGAGATTCCGTTCTCCTTCATCAGCGCCATGTAATTCTTCTGGCACTCGGTAACAGAGTCGCCGGTCGCTACAATCTGGTATTTCTCTACATTTACCATGGCATACATCTTTACCAGTCCGGCTTCATCCTTCAGAGCAATGAAGTATGTCGGCTCTCCCGCAATATTCAGCAACAGCGGGAAGGTTGCATCATAACCCAGGTGCTGGACCTGACCTTCCGCCGATGACATGGCAGAGTCCTCGATCGCGCCGCTGACCTGGTAATAGCGACTCTCCATGGTTCGCTGATTCATCAGTACGAAGCCGACATTAGACTGGTCGCTCGTCACGGAAGTCACGCCGGTGTACACCCATACGTCGTCATTGATCGCCAGATAGTTATAGCCATTTGTCGTCTGCAGACAGTCGCGCTGACCAAAGACGCTGTTGATAAATCCATGCTTCAGCGTACCATAGTAATCGTACAGGCTGACCAGGAGATCTGCAGAATATACGCGGTCAATCCAGCTCGGAGTATCCTCCACAGCATAGTCCTCACACTCGCCGGTCACAGCATTGCAGAGAACCACGCGACCAATGGTCTGACCACCGAAGAGACCGATGTTAAATTTCTTTACACTACATACCCAGAAAGGCGTGCCCTCCTCGTCAATCTCGAAACTTACATTATCAAAGATATACGTCGGGTACTGGAACCGCAGATGACGGTACAGGTTCCGCTGAAAATGATCGAAAGGCGTGTACTTCATACCTTCGTCCAGGCGCACCAGCTCCGTATCCTGCGTCGCCATATCGATGCGGATATAGGCAGGGATACCATCGCCCGCATTTGTAAACCACTTGATCAGGCTGGCATAGGACAGCGGCGATACGCGCACCGGCTTGCCGTGATAGTTAATCTGGCTGTACAAATCGCTTACCACGAATTGCGAGGTCAGATCCACCAGGGAACCCATCTTGCGGTTGCCCAGGATCGTCGCAGACTCCCGATCAAGAAGCGGAATCTGATTATAACTGATCTGCTCGACATCTTCCGCGAAATCACCGGTCTGTACGTTCAGCAGCTGCTGATACTTCGAAGCATTGATGATTGGCGAGGACAGAATCGAACCGACCAGAAAAATTACGATAAAAGCAGCAGCAACTGCCAGACTGATCTTTACACGCTTATCCTTCTTCGCTTCCGAGAAATCCAGCGGCGAACGGATATCGCCGGTCTTCTTTACCTTTCGCATCGCGAAGGACGCCGCCACCAGCAGCGCCACTACGATAAAGAAGACCCAGAACCCGGCCGCATGGATATTAATTGCCGGAAGATAGATATAGTAATAAATGGCCGCCAGCAGGATCACTGCCAGCACGGAAAAAGCTTTGATTTTCTTCTTCATATAACACCTACGGGGATATGCGTCCGCACATCCCCGCTCTTTCTATAAAATATTCAATTGCTGTAACGATTACTTAAAGTACTTCACGCCGGCCTCAAAGATCTTCATATCCTGATTGCCGTAGATGTTCATGGCTACTGCCTCTCCGGTTCTCTCGTTATGAAGCATCTTACCAAGTACACGTCCATCCGGACTGGTGATACCTTCGATCGCCATATAGGATCCGTTCGTGTTCCAGTGGCCGTCCATAGTTACATGACCTTCCGGATCGCAGTACTGCGTAGCTACCTGACCATTCTCAAACAGCTTCTGCAGCCACTCCTCGCTGGCAACGAAACGTCCCTCGCCGTGGGAAGCCGCGTTGCAGTAAACGCCGCCAAGCTCCGCCAGCTGCAGCCAGGGAGACTTATTGCTCGCTACCTTCACGTAGTTCATACGGGAAATATGGCGTCCGATCGTGTTGAAGGTCAGCGTCGGAGCATCTGCCTGCTGAGGAACGATGGTTCCGTGCGGTACCAGACCCAGCTTGATTAACGCCTGGAAGCCGTTGCAGATACCGAGTGCCAGACCGTCGCGCTCGTTCAGGAGCTTCTCTACTTCCTCCTTGATCTTCGCGTTACGGAAGGCCGTCGCAAAGAACTTGGCGGAACCGTCCGGCTCATCGCCGGCAGAGAAACCACCGGGGAACATGATGATCTGTGCTTCACGAATACCCTTTGCGAACTCCTCGACCGAGTAACGGATATCCTCCGCGCTCAGGTTGCGCATGATCTTCACAACTGCGCGGGCTCCAGCTGCTTCCATGGCCTTCGCGCTGTCCACTTCACAGTTCGTGCCGGGGAAGGTCGGGATAAATACCGTCGGCTGACCGATCTTATGAGTGCAGATCGCAATCTGTCCCTTGTCGTACAGAGGCTTCTCGCAGGATACCGGCTCCGCGCTCTTCACTGCGGGGAATACGCCATCCAGCTTCGGCATCCAGGCGTTCAGAGCTTCATCCATCGTGATCTTTGCATCCTTGTAGGACAGCACGCCGTCCGCAGTAACTTCACCAATCACAACTGCTTCTGCGGTCAGATCGTCCACTGCATCTGCGGGAACTTCCGCCACCAGGCTACCCCAGCCTGCGCCGAAGAATACCCTATCCTCTGCAGCGTCTACCTTTACGCCCATATGGTTACCGAATGCCATCTTGGCCAGCGCTTCCGCCAGGCCGTGACGCTCGATCGCGTAAGCGGATACGATGCGTCCTGCCTTGATATCCTCATGAACAGCTGCATACTGCTTCTTGATCTGTTCATAATCCGGCAGATCTTTGTCATTTCTGTGAATCGGCAGATATACCAGCTTGTTGCCTGCCTTCTTCAGTTCCGGACTAATTACATGATGATACGATCCGGTATCTACCGCGAAAGAGATCAGAGTCGGAGGTACGTCGATCTCATTGAAGGAACCGGACATACTGTCCTTACCGCCGATCGAGGGAAGTCCAAAGCCAAGCTGCGCATTGTAAGCGCCCAGGAGAGCCGCGAAAGGATTGCCCCAGCGCTTCGGGTCCGTACCAAGCTTCTGGAAGAACTCCTGGAAGGTGAAGCGGATCTTACTGTAATCGCCGCCAACTGCCACGATCTTCGCCACGGAGGAGATCACCGCGTAGATGGCTCCGTGATAAGGACTCCAGCTGGACAGATAGGGATCAAATCCATAGCTCATCATGGTTACGGTGTCCGTCGTGCCCTGCAGCACCGGAAGCTTCGCTACCATCGCCTGTGTCTCCGTCAGCTGATACGTTCCGCCGTAAGGCATCAGTACAGAACCTGCGCCGATGGAGGAGTCGAACATCTCCACCAGTCCCTTCTGAGAGCATACATTCAGATCGCCCAGGACAGCTTCCCATGCTGCCTTCGGATCAGCTGCTGCCACGCTCTTCTTAAAAGGATTGCCCTCCACGGAAGGAACCGTAACGACTGCGGATGCCTCCTGATGCGCGCCGTTGGTATCCAGGAAAGCACGGCTGATATTTACAATCACCTTGTCTCTCCAGTACATGATCAGGCGCTTTTCTTCCATAACCTCAGCGACAACAACCGCCTCCAGGTTTTCTTCCTTTACATATTTCATCATTTCCTGAAGGTTGTCCGGGTTCAGCACAACTGCCATACGCTCCTGGGACTCAGAAATAGCAAGCTCTGTGCCGTCCAGACCAGCATATTTTTTCGGAACCATATTCAGATCGATGCGAAGGCCGTCCGCCAGTTCGCCGATAGCTACGGATACACCGCCGGCGCCGAAGTCATTACACTTCTTGATCAGGCGGCTGACTTCCGGGCGACGGAACAGACGCTGAATCTTGCGCTCGGTCGGCGCATTACCCTTCTGAACCTCTGCGCCACAGGTCTCGATGGAGGACGTGGTGTGCGCCTTAGAGGAACCGGTTGCGCCACCGCAGCCGTCACGACCAGTGCGTCCGCCAATCAGAAGAATCAGATCGCCGGGATCGGAGGTCAGACGCATAACATTCTTTCTGGGAGCCGCACCCATAACCGCGCCTACTTCCATACGCTTCGCCACATAGCCGGGATGATAGATCTCCTTTACATAGCCGGTGGCCAGACCGATCTGGTTGCCGTAGGAACTGTAGCCGCGAGCCGCTTCGGTCACGATCTTTCTCTGCGGAAGCTTACCTTCCAGAGTCTCTGCTACCGGGGTCGTGGGATCCGCCGCGCCGGTTACACGCATGGCCTGATATACATAAGCGCGTCCCGACAGCGGGTCACGGATACATCCGCCCAGGCAGGTAGCCGCGCCGCCGAAAGGTTCGATCTCAGTCGGATGGTTGTGGGTCTCATTCTTGAAATTGATCAACCATTCTTCCTCTACGCCGTCAATCTTTACGGGAACAACGATGCTGCAGGCATTGATCTCATCGGACTCCTCCTGATCCGCCAGCTTGCCTTCCTTCTTCAGGCGGCGCATCGCCAGCAGCGCCAGATCCATCAGGCAGACAAACTTGTCCTTTCTTCCAGCGAAGATTTCCGCGCGGTCAGCCAGGTACTGCTCGTAAGTCTCCATCATGGCTTCCTTATACTCGCCATCCGTGAAAGAGACGTCCACCAGCTCCGTCGAGAACGTCGTATGGCGGCAGTGATCCGACCAGTAAGTATCCAGCACACGAATCTCTGTCATGCTGGGATCTCTCTTCTCTTCATTTGCGAAATAATCCTGAATAAAACGGAAATCGCGGAAGGTCATCGCCAGATTCAGTGAATCGTACAATTCCTTCAGCGCGGTCTCATCCGCCTCGCAGAAACCGTCAAAAATCTTTACATCCGCGGGCTCCTCGTATACCATCTCCAGAGTCTCCGGAACGCCGCCGTCCGAAAGGCGGGAATCCACCGGATTGACGCAGAGAGACTGGATCGCGCGGATATCGTCCTCGCTGATCTCACCCTCAATGACGTAGGTTGTTGCGGAACGAATAATCGGGTTCTCATCTTCCGCCAGCATCTTCACACACTGTTCTGCGGAGTCGGCTCTCTGGTCGAACTGACCGGGCAGATATTCTACGGAAAATACAGCCACGCCTTCCGCGCGCGGGAACGTATCCTCATACAGATCATCTACCGGAGGCTCGGAGAAGATCAGCCCCTTGGCTGCTTCATACGTAGCATGGCTGATGTGTTCCATATCGTAGCGGATCAGGATACGGACACCGGTCACTGCGGTAATTCCCAGAAAAGTCTCGATTTCAGACTTCAGATTCTGTGCCTGTACTGCATAGGCAGGCTTCTTTTCGACGTAGATTCTTTTTACGCTCATGAGATTTTATCCTTTCTCTTTCATAGCTTATGATGCAAAGGGGCGGTACGCCCCGAGGCAGACCATTTTATCTATCGTAAACACTTAATTTTCCTGTGATGGTGCACCGTCGGCACTGTCGCCGATCTCCATCGCGCTGTAGGATGTGCGCATGACAGCTTCCACTTCATCCTCTGTCATCTGCATCTCCTCCGCCAGCTCCGCTAACGACGCCTCCCGGCCAAATTCCTCCTCGAATTCCTTCGTAATGCGGAGGAGACGGTTCGCTTCTCTCGCCAGCTTCTCCGCCGTATGGTCGAATCCGCCCTGCTCAGCGATCAGAGCCTTCAGCGCCTCATCCACACGATTCTCCAGAAATGCTGCCAGGGAGCCACCCTGCATGCGCACACCAGCGCCGCGGTATTCCTCGATCGCTGTAATCAGAGTCATATTTCCTTCCTGTACCAGATCACCGATCAGGACACCGTTGCCGGCTCTGCGTCTCGCCATCGCAAGAACCCGGTGAAGATTGCCCTCGATCAACCGATTCTGAGCACTCTCATCGCCGCTTAAGAGGTGACCTGTCAGAATTCGTTCCTCCTCTTCCGTCAGCTCCGGAATCGCTGCCAGGTCATCCAGATACATCTGAAAATACGCCTTTTCCTCACCGATCAGCTTCTCCGGGCCGCTGCCCACAGTAACTGAGCGCGTATCATGCGTGTGATATTCCTCCAGAATGATATGCTCTTCTTTCAAATACTGATGGATCATATCGATCTGTTTCTTCGTCAGTTCCATTCCCGGGAAGCTCTTAACAATCTCCTCCACTGTAATATGGTTGAAGTTCCCGGCAGCCTTTTTTCGAATCTCCGCCAGTCCCTTCCGGAACATTTCTTCTTTCTGATTCATCTTCTCTACTCCCTACAACAGAAACTCCACCAGAACCTGATTGCTCACATCGATGCCTCTCTCTGTCAGACGGATGCGTCCGCCCTCTTCCTCCAGAAGCCCCTGCATCTTCAGCTTCTCCACAGCTCTTCCATAGATTGTGCCAAAATCCTGATGAAACTTCTCTTCAAATTCCTGCGGTGAGATTCCCTTCATCATGCGAAGCCCCAGGAACATAAACTCCTCCATGGTTGCCTGCTCCGTCTGTGCATCCGTCAGACGATAGTTCTGGTACGCGTTCTTCGCATCCTCCCAGTACTCATGCTTATCCTTCGTATTGGAGAAGCGCTTCCCGTTCAGGTAGGAGGCAGCTCCAAGACCGAAGCCAACGTAGGAACCGCCGTTCCAGTAGGTCATATTATGGCGGCTCTCCTTTCCCTCCTTCGCGTAATTCGAGATCTCATAGCGGTGATAGCCCTTCTCCTCCAGAAACTCCTTCGTAAAATGGTACATCCCCCGATCTTCACGTTCCGTCGGGAGCATCCGCTGTCCATCCAGTGTAGAATACTTCTGATAGAATGGAGTCCCCTCCTCGATCGTGAGACTGTATGCCGAGATATGCTCCGGCTCCAGCTCCGCGACCTTCTCCAGCGAATTCTTCCACAGATCCATGGTCTGCCCCGGCAGTGCCGACATCAGATCCACATTGATATTGTCGAATCCCAACTTTCTTGCCAACTTATAATTATCTTCAAATTCCTGATAGCGATGGATTCTTCCCAGAATCGCCAGTTCCTCATTGTTCGCGGACTGCAGACCGATCGACAGGCGGTTGAACCCCATCTCCCGGTACGCAGACAGCTTCTCCTCATTCAGAGTCCCCGGATTGCACTCGATCGTCGCCTCCGCATCCTCCGCAAATTCATACTGATCTTTCAGCTGATCCACAATCCGCTGCAACTGCACCGGGTCCAGAATCGACGGAGTGCCGCCGCCGAAATACAATGTCTTCACCCGATACAGGTTTCCCAGCGGTTCAAAGCTACGGATCTCCTTCTTCAGAACACGGATGTAATACGCCTGCTCATCCAGGGAGGCAACACCGGAAGGGAAGTCGCAGTAATCACATTTTTTCACACAAAAGGGAATATGCACATAGATTCCCAGGTCTGTCTTAGACATATGAACGCCTTTCCTTAGTCCTCATCCAGCTTCAGTACACTCATAAATGCCTTCTGAGGGATCTCTACATTACCGATCTGGCGCATGCGCTTCTTGCCTTCCTTCTGCTTCTCCAGCAGCTTGCGCTTGCGGGAAATATCTCCGCCGTAGCACTTGGCAAGTACATCCTTACGCACCGCTTTCACAGTCTCACGGGCAATTACCTTTCCTCCGACAGCCGCCTGAATCGGTATCTCGAACAGGTGGCGGGGAATCTCCTCCTTCAGTTTCTCACACATCTTCCGTCCGCGCTCATATGCGCTTCCGGCAAATACAATAAAGGACAGAGCGTCCACTTCTTCCTTATTTACCAGGATATCCAGCTTCACCAGCTCTGAGCGGACATAGCCCTTCATCTCATAATCAAAGGAAGCATATCCGCGGGAACGGGACTTCAGCGCATCAAAGAAATCATAGATGATCTCGTTCAGCGGCAGCTCATACTTCAGCAGTGCGCGCGTTTCTTCCATATATTCCATACCAAGATAGACACCGCGGCGCTCCTGGCAAAGATCCATGATCGCTCCAATAAACTCCGTCGTCACCATGATCTCGGCACTCACCATCGGCTCTTCCATGTACTCAATCTCCGTCGGGTCCGGCAGGTTCGTCGGATTCGTCAGATCGATTACCGTGCCGTCCGTCTTGTGTACCTTATAGACTACGCCGGGTGCCGTCGTAACAAGATCCAGATTGTACTCTCGCTCCAGACGCTCCTGGATAATCTCCAGATGCAGCAGCCCCAAAAAGCCGCACCGGAAGCCAAAGCCAAGAGCCGCACTTGTCTCCGGTTCATACTGCAGAGCTGCATCGTTCAGCTGTAGCTTCTCCAGCGCATCGCGCAGGTCCGGGTACTTTGCGCCGTCCGCCGGATAGAGTCCGCAGTACACCATCGGCTGTACCTTCTTATATCCGGGCAGCGGCTCGCTGCAGGGTCGCTCCGCTTCTGTTACGGTATCACCCACGCGGGTATCCTTTACATTCTTAATACTTGCAGTCAGGTAGCCAACCATACCGGCGGAGAGTTCTTCGCACGGGATAAACTGGCCAGCGCCAAAATAGCCGACTTCAACAACCTCACAGGTTGCTCCGCTCGCCATCATAAGAATCTCCATGCCTTTGCGCACGGTACCTTCCTTGATCCGGCAGAATACGATCACGCCCTTATAAGAATCGTACACGGAGTCAAAGATCAGCGCCTGCAGAGGTGCATCCGGATCCCCCACTGGAGCGGGAATCTTGTGAACGATGGCTTCCAGAACGTCCTCCACGTTCAGGCCGGTCTTGGCAGAGATGCAGGGCGCATCCTGCGCCTCCAGGCCGATCACATCCTCAATCTCATCTTTCACCCGCTGCGGATCCGCACTGGGCAGATCAATCTTATTCACCACCGGGAATACATCCAGGTTGTGATCCAGCGCCAGATATACATTCGCCAGCGTCTGCGCCTCAATGCCCTGCGCCGCGTCCACCACAAGAATCGCGCCATCGCAGGCCGCCAGGCTCCGGGATACTTCATAATTAAAATCCACATGGCCGGGCGTGTCGATCAGATTGAAGATATATTCGGATCCGTCCTTCGCCGTATAAACCGTGCGCACTGCCTGCGACTTGATCGTGATGCCGCGCTCCCGCTCCAGATCCATATTATCCAGAACCTGTGCCTGCATCTCACGGGCTGTCAGAAGGCCTGTCATCTCAATAATGCGATCGGCCAGTGTGGATTTTCCATGGTCAATATGTGCTATAATGCAAAAATTTCTGATTTTACTTTGGTCAACTGATGCCATCAATTTCCTCCTGCGGGCAAAATTACCCATCTGTAGTGTATCATAAAAGTTTTCTCAGGGCAACCCCACAGCTTTTCTTCATAATTCTTAACAATCCGGCTCTTATCCAACTGGAGACGTCAGGAGCTTCCATACACCGCTGCTGTCCCTCTGATAAGTGAGATATCCCCAGTCTGTCCCTTCATCCACCGCATTCTCATATCCATTATAATACGTCTGTGAATAATGGAAATCCACTTCGAATGTAATGGTATCCGAATCTGCGGAATCCAACTGCACCGTCATCTGATCCAGCGTAAAGCTGATCAGGTTCTCCTCCTGGAAATTCTGCAGCACATACTCATAATCCTCCTGGCAGTTGCCGTCTCCCACGCCATTCACGAAGAGGTTCTGCACGGAGTCATAACCCAGACCGTTCAGAATATTATTGAAAATCGTCTGCATATCCTCAGCCGCCTGCTCCTTCAACGCATCCACGGTCTCCTGCGCAGGCACCAGATCCGCACTGTAGAAATAATCATCGCTGTACTCAATATCCAGAAGCGCCCGGTATGGCTCCATACCGTCCTGAGAAACCTCAAACTGATATGTTCCCGCGAAAAGATACGGAATCGTCAGCTGATCTTCCCCGTCATCGCTCACTTCCTGCGCCATCGACCGGACATCCTGACCGTTCAGTGTTACCATCGTCCCATTCGGAACGTACAGCTCAATATTCTGCACTACATAATCTGAAGGAATGACTTTCCACTCATTCCAGAAAAGAAACTTCTTCTCACCGGTCTTTACCGCGACAACTTTTTCTGTCTGAGAAGAAGAGTCTCCTTTTTCCGTATAAGACACGTAGACGGTCTCCATATCATCACGCTGAACAGAATTTGCCACATCCGTCATCCAGTCGATCATCTGTGAATCATCCGGAACCAGAGAGCCGGAACTGAGGTTTTGGCTGTTATACATAACCGATTTATAATCAATCCGTGTATTATCATCTGCATGAGCATTCACAAACTCCTGGAGGCTCAGCATTTCACTGTCCGGGAACTCACAGCTATCATAGACGGCTGGCCAGTCACAGGTGGCTTTTGCTTCCCAGTAATTCTTCACAGCGGCTTCCGCTGAGAACTTACTGTTCATAATCGCAATGCCGCCTGCAATCAATGCAACTCCCGCCACGATCTCTCCGATTACCACGAAAATCTTCTTATTCACCGGTTTTTTCGGTTCCGACCGTGTAATATAATCCGGAGTTTCCTGACCATACGACGGACTCTGGCCACCGTATGGCTGACCTGCATTTCCGTTCCCATAGAGCTGCCCCTGCGGATTTCCGCCATAATTCCGGCTGTTATCCCCATACGACTGACTCTGATTTTCATAAACAGACTGCGTGCTATTTCCATAAACAGACCGCGTATCGTTTCCATAGATAGATTGCCTGTCGTTTTCGTAAAACGGTTCCTGCCTGCCGTAAGACGGATCCGGCTCGCTCTCCTTCGTCAGTTTCACGCGGATCCGATCCGCCGGGATCTCGTCCTCCGGGTCTGAGAGACCTGCTGTCTCCGACATTTTCACGGAAATATCATCCAGATCGTCTGCCTGTGAGAAACCATCGAAGGACTCCTGCTCTCCTCCATCCGGCGCCATATCCTCCCAGTATTCTTTCAGGGATGTACCGCACTCTCCACAAAAGAGTGAGCCATCCTTCACTTTATTTCCACAGTTTGGACAAAACATCTTTTCCTTATTCTCCTTCTTATCCCCAGTTGCGCGCCGTCATATAATTCGTAATCGTCGCTACATTTGTCTTCTCAATCCCATTCAATTGCTGAGATATAATCTCCTGATCTGTCACTTTCGGCATACCAACATACCAGGCATACTGGTTAAAATAATCCAGATTCTCCTGCTTCGTAAACTGATAACCATGACGGGCATAAATCTCATTGATTGCACGCTGACACAGCTCCTTCGAATTCGCCCGGGCCGCAATCTCCGCTTCTGTAATCAGAACCGTAGCGCTGTCCGGAAAGAGAAATCCTGCGTATAACTGTGTGGAATCTTCTGCAGCCGGAACTGTCGGGGCTGTCGTTTCGGGCACAGCTGCCGTTGTCTCCGGGGCTGTCGGAGAATTATAAACGACTGAGTTCCCTGACGTATACGTCTCACTATTATCTGCTGCCGCACCGTAATGATCCAGGTTTTCCTCAAAAGCAGGCAACGTCTCCACCGGAACGGAAGCGGAAACCGGACTGCCTGGAGAAGCAATAAGACTGATCACAAGAAAAGCCGCACAGAACACATCTAAAATACCAAATATTATTACGAGGCCCCGGCCGCGCGCAGCGCCGGGGACCTCATCCTTTCTATTCTTTGCCATCTATGTATTCCTTCGATATTATTTTGTATTGCTTTATAGAGCCTGTTCATCTGTACAATCTTATAAAATCATATTGATGAAGCTTTCAACCATACTGCCTGCCAGAATGCCTCCGATCAGACTGAACACAAGGCCAAATAAAACCCTCGCTACCAGATAGGCATAGGACTTTCTGTCGTCATCCATCTGTGCATAAGTAAAAAATGAACCGAACTCCATGTAGAGACGAATAAACGCGCCACAGCAAAAGATCACAATACTGACTACCGGGCTGAACAATCCAAAGATCACGGCAATAGCCATCGTCAGACTGTCGAACAGGCCGGAACAGCCAACCACTGTAACCGTACCGTTAAAGGTCACATGACCACCGAACGCGCCGGCAAACAGTTTCAGGAACAGTGCCCAAAGGAAATCTGCTCCGATTGTAAACACAATCGCCAGGACAATCCCCTGAATCCATGGAAGCTTCACATACTGCGAATAGCTGCCAAGACTCGACTTCACACTGAAGATCAGAACCAGTACCCAGAGAACTGCCAGGATCATCCGGGCCAGCATAAACTCCAGACCAACCGCCATCGTATTCTGATTCGCAAGATCTCTCACATGCTTTGCCGGGGACTTCAGAATCGGCAGGATCTCGGAGAACATATTGCTGGCTCGCGATACAAAAGCCTCCTTCTTCTGATTCAGCCACTCTGCTTCTTTCGTAGGTCCCTGTTGCTGATAACGTGGTCCATTCTGAGAGCCTCCCTGATAATATTGCTGATTCTGAGAGCCTCCCTGATAGTACTGCTGGTTCTGAGGGCCTCCCTGCTGATAGTACTGTTGGTTCTGAGAGCCTCCCTGCTGATAGTACTGCTGGTTCTGAGGGCCTCCCTGATAATACTGCTGATTCTGCGAACTTCCCTGCTGATAGTACTGCTGGTTCTGCGAACTTTCCTGCTGATAAGTCTGATCATTCGAAACACCACTCTGGGAATCCATCGAACCGGCCTGCTGGTAATACGGCTGACCATCTTCCGCATTCGGCTGTGTCTGGCTGCTGTTCGGCTGAAAATCCTGCATGTCATCACCCATATTCATCTGTGAAGCAGAACTTCCATCCGCGCAATGGCAGACCTCGCCAGGTTCCAGTTTTCTTCCGCATCTCGTACAAAAAGCCATTGTATCTCCTCCTCATCCTTCCGAACGATTCGTCCGAAATTTGTATTTTGTGTATACAATTCTCACACTGCCATTATAGCAATGCCTATAGGCAGTGTCAACTAATTCCACGCTCTTTCCCGGCTCTTCGCTCATTTTTTATCCGTGTTTTTCTATCTCTTCCATCACTTCTCCTATCTATCCTTTCGTGAAGCCAGAATCACACGCGTCATGATATCCGCCAGAGGCTCCATTGCGTTCATGGCCTCCTCAAAAGTGTTATTCTGCGCTCCTACCTCTACCAGAACAGAACGCGGACGAAAATGCAAATTATAGCGATAACATTTCAAATAAATTCCACGCATAAAGCCTGGGTAATAAGCCTCCGCGTTCAGCATCATCTGCAGACTGAACGCCAGATTATCCTCCCGATACG
>JABLTL010000927.1_pt1 | contig 29751 bp, 40 predicted proteins | sample 7160151 | NCBI WGS metagenome assembly JABLTL01 (sample SAMN14651223, study PRJNA627086) | human gut metagenome | isolation source: feces | host: Homo sapiens
TTAGAGATGAATTTAACACAATATATTTTTTGAAACTCATTGACTACTATTAATGAATTAGATACAATGTAAACATAAACAAAGAAAAAAATATTAAAAATTGAAAAAAGTTACAAAAGAGTGGGTTTTAATTTTTGATACATTTTGGAAACGATACCTAATATGAAAGTTATTAACTTTAGATAAATATTTATAATGTTAATTATAAATAAACTTTATTATTTTTTTTAGTGGAACCGTTTCTAAAAAGGTTAAATAATATTTATTATGTATTTTAAGTTGTTATCAACTTTAAAAATAAATTGATTTTGTGTAAAAGTGGAGGAGAATTATTATGAAAAAATTATTAGTAACATTACTTGTAGCAGCAACATCTGTAAACTTTGTAGCTTGTGGATCAAGTAATAAGGGAAATGATGATAAAACTACTACTTCATCAGGAAATAGTGATAAGAAGGTAACTTTAAAGGTTCAAGCAGAAAAAGAATGGGTAAGTTATTATGAAAAGGTTAAGGATACAATAGTAGAAAAATATCCAAATGCAACAATTGAAATTCTTGAAACAGGATCATTTGACCACTTAGATGTATTAGATAAAACAGATGCAACAAACTCAGATATTGCTGATGTATTTGCTTTACCAGCAGATAGATTATATAGCTTAGCTAAGAATCAAGTTTTAGCTGCAATGCCCGCTGATGAAATGGCAAAAGAAGTTGGTGGATTTAATGATTTTGAAAATGGATTAGGTGGAAACTTTAAAATTGATGGTGAATATTTAGCATTCCCTTACAATATAGAAACTTTAATTGGATATGTTAATGTTGAAAATGCTAAGGCAGCAAATATTGATACAAGCAAAGAAATTGAATTTACAAGCTTAGAATACAATCAAATTTTAACAACTGTTCATGATGCATGGTATGGAGTTGCATTTACTAATTCAGCTGATTTTGATTTACTATCAAAAGATTTAAAAAGTGATGCTACCAAAGAATGGTCAGAATTAACAGAACAACAAAAAAAATTATTTGAAGGATTATATAATTACTGGAAAGCTCATAAGGAAAACAATACATCTTTATGGGATAAAGAGGCTGCTGGAGGATATATTGATGAACAATTTAAAACAGGTGAAAGCGATGCTGTAAAGATTGATGGTCCTTGGGCTACTTCTTCAGTTAGTGAGTTAGTTGGAAGTGATGACAACCTACAAATAATTCCATTAAGTCAAATCACATTTAATGGACAACCATTAAAACACTGGAAAGGTGGATGGGGTCTTGGAATAAATGCAAGATGTGAAGATAATGAAGAACAAATGGAAATTGCAGAGGCATTTATTAAAGAGCTTATAAATCCTGAAAATGCAAAAGAATTATTTTATGCAACAGGTAAGATATTAGAAAATGCTACAATTGATAATTATCAAGGAATAGATAAATTACAATTAAAAGTTATTGAAGCTACTTACGATAGTTATAAAGTTGCTGAAAATAGACCTTTGTTTAGTGAATATGGACAAGTTTGGGATACATGGCAAAATGCTTTATTATCATGGTCTGCTAAAAAACCTGCAAATGCAGAAGAAGCATATAAGGAAGTTAAAGCATCATTTGACGGTATGATGGCAAATCTTAATCAATAAAAGTTTTACAGATATTAAATGAGTTAAAAAGTTAAATACGCTAATTTAAGTTAATAGTGTATTATATATTAATCAGAAACACTTTATTAAGTGTTTCTGAAATATTTAAATCACTATATTTCCCTGAAAATTATTAGTATATTCAAATTTATAATATAATAAAAGCTATTAACTTAAATTGGCTTTTAATTAATGGGAGGAATTCCACATGAGAGAAAGTATAGAAATGCCAAAAGGTATATTTTATACAATAGTAACAATATGTTCATTAATTATAATGCTAACATCACTTGAAATATTGATTAAAGCAAAAGATGCAGAATTATTTAATATGTGGTTATTTAGCAGTAATTTAGGAGAAGATTTATTAACTAAGACAACAGATGAGTTATATTCTACATATTTAAATATATGTATGGCAACATTTTTTATTAGAGTAATAACACCAATGGCTGTGGCAATTCACAGTTATTTTACTTTTACAAAACTTAGAGTTAATAAGATGTTTGTAATAATATGGTCTGTAATTATAGTAGGGGCATTTGTATTAACATTTTTAGGAGAACAGTTTTATTCAATATTCTTTATCGGATGTATAATAGGTTATTTAGCTTTAATTTTTATAATGGGTTACTTAGGGAAGTGTATCAAAAATGTTAATAGTATTTAAGCATAGAGTTATTCAGAAGGTATAAAAGGAGGTAAAAGGGTTGAGAAAATTCAATAAGCACTTATATGATAATATTAATCGAGAATATGATAGAAAAAATTTATACCTATATGAAGTTTCGGTTTTACAGGAAAAAATTGAAGCTGCAACTGGTAAGGAAAAACAAGATTTAGAAAATAAATTAAATCAGCTAGTTAAAAATAAGAAAGATCACCCTTATAATAAGCAATTAGCGGAGTATAAAAATAAGGAAAAGGCATTTCTTTCAGAAGTAAATAAAAATATATCTAATTATAAATCAAAGGTAGATAAAAATTTATCACCTAAAGTTCAAAAACTAGAAATAAGATTATTTAAAGCTAAGGAATTAGTTAAATTTTATAAAAATTATACTAAACTTACTTATGATGCAGAATTGATATATGAACAAAGCAAAATTGAAATTGCACAAATACCACCAGTAATTGAATTTGCAAAATCTGCATCAAGCGAATTAGTAAAGGCACAAGATAAGTTAACTAAGATAAATCAAAAAGAAAATGAAAAATTTGAAGTTGAATTTAAATCATTTAAAGAAGAGGAAAATAAAAAGTTACAAGATAGAATTAAAGAGGTTAAATCTAAGTGTAAAGAAGGATTAATTTCAAGACAAGCAAAAGATAATACAATTAAAGAGTTAAAAAGAAGATATAAAGAAGCAATATTAGTTAAATCATTTGAAAATGAAAAAATTTATAATGAAGAAATTATAAAAAATAAGAAGTATGAACTTTCAAAAGCTATTAAACAAAAAATTAATACTGTAAATATTAATGTTGCAGATTTAAGAAGAGTTTATCCAGTTGAAAGTGAAAAAACTTTACCATGGGTATCTTGGGTTACATTCTTAATTCCAGGTTTAGCCCAATGTATAAATAAACAATATGTAAAAGCGATTATAATGTTCTTTGCAACAATATATATATATGCCGTGGCTATTCCATATGCCTTAGGATATGGAAACTATAAAGGGGAAGGTATTGCAGGGCTTGTATCATTAGCAGCTGGTAAAGGAAGACTTGACAGATCAATTATCTTTATGATTGAAGGTATACTTGCAATATTCTTAGTATTAATAGGAATATTTTTAATCTATTTATGTTTCAAGGATGCAAATAAAGTTGAAAAAGATACAATTAAGGGGACTAGATACAGAAGTTGGACAGAAACTAAGCAAATTTTATTTGAAGATGGATTCCCTTATTTAGTTTTATCGCCAGCAGCTATAATTACTATTTTTATAGTTTGTATCCCTGTTGTTACAACGATTCTTTTAGCATTTACAGGAATGGGACCAGACACTCAAGCTAAGTTTGGATGGGAAGGATTAAAGAACTATAAGATGATTTTCTTAGGACAAGGAATGGTTGGTTCAATATTCTGGAGAATATTAGGATGGACAATAATTTGGACTATAGGAGCTACAACTTTAGCAATTGCATTAGGATTTATTTTAGCAATAGTTCTTAACAATGACAGAGTTAAAGGAAAAGTTTTATTTAGATCAATATATCTTTTACCATGGGCAGTACCTGCATTTATTTCAATACTATTCTTTAGTATTTTAGCAGCTGATGGTGGAACAGTAGTAAATGCACTAAAGGGTATTTTTGGAGCAAAATTCTCAATAAAAAATGATCCATTTGTTATAAGAGTTACGTTAATATGTATACAAGCATGGTTAGGTAGTGCATATATATTCTTACTATCAACAGGAGTACTTCAATCTATTAATGCTGAATTATATGAAGCTGCTGATATTGATGGAGCTACAAACTTTAATAAATTAACTAAAATAACAGTACCTCTTGTTTTATTCCAAACAGCACCACTTTTAGTTGGGCAATATACATTTAACTTTAATAACTATAGTATTATAGCATTATTTAATAATGGGGGACCATTTGATCCAACTAAATATGGTAACCTTGCAGGTTCATCAGACCTATTAATATCTTATATATTTAAGTTAACTATGAATAATCAATATCAAGCTATTGGAGCAACTATAACAGTTATTATATCTATAGCACTTATGATTATTGCATATATAGGGTATAGAAATACAGATGCATTTAAGAGGGGGTAGGAATGATGAGTATATTTAAAAATAAGAAAAATGATTTATATCTTTCTGATAAGCAACCTCTTACTGTAGGAGGAAAAATAGCACTTGCTATATCATATATATTTTTAATACTATGGGCAGTAATAATAATAGTTCCAATATCACAAATAGTGATATCATCATTTAATGGAGCACAATCAAGCAGACTTATAATTGGTGGGGAATTTAAATTTTCATTCAAACATTTTGAAATATTATTTAAGGAAACTGATTATTTAAAATGGATGGGAAATACTTTATTTGTAAGTATTACAACAGCAATTTTAGTTATAATAATAGTTTCATTTACTGGATATGCATATTCAAGATATAGATTTAAAGGGAAAAAAGCATCTCTTATGACAGTTATGCTTATCCAAACAATCCCAACATTTGTTGGTATTACAGCATATTTTACAATGTATTCTATTGCATCAGATATTATGCCAGGCTTTACAAGACAAATGATGCTTATTCTTATATATGCAGGTGGCGGTATAGCAGGTAATACAATAATTTTAAAGGGGTATTTAGATTCAATATCTACAGAGCTAGATGATGCAGCTAAAATAGATGGTTGCTCTAGCATGAAAATATATAGACTTATTATAATGCCTATTGCAAGACCAATGCTTGCAATAATAGGGTTATGGTCATTTATAGGACCATTTGGTGATTACTTATTACCAAAAGTATTGTTAAATTCATCAGCTGACTATACATTAGCTGCTGGTTTACAAACTCTTATAACAGATGAACGTACAATAAATCAGCCAGCATTTACAGCAGGTGCACTTTTAACAGCAATACCTATAGTAATTTTATTCATTGTATTACAAAAACAATTAGTATCAGGTCTTTCAAATGGGGCTACAAAAGGATAGGATAGGAGATAGTAGATATGAAAGTAACATTAAATAATATAGGAAAGAAATATGAAAGTAGAGAAGACTTTACTTTAAGACATATAAATTTAGAAATTGAAGATAAGGACTTTTGTGTAATTTTAGGGCCATCTGGATGTGGTAAAACTACTTTATTACGTATGATTGCTGGACTTAATTCAATTACTGAAGGGGATTTAATATTTGGAGAAAAGAGAGTAAACAAGCTAGCTTCAAAGGATAGAGATATAGCAATGGTTTTCCAAAGTTATGCTTTATATCCACATATGACCGTTTATGATAATATGGCATTTTCATTATCAATGAGAAAAGAAAGAAAAAATATTATTAATGAACGTGTTAATGAAGCAGCAAAATTACTTCAAATTGAAAAATATTTATATTCTAAACCATCAGATATTTCTGGGGGACAAAGACAAAGAGTTGCTTTAGGAAGAGCAATCGTTAGAAAGCCAAGTGTTTTCTTAATGGATGAACCTCTTTCTAACTTAGATGCAAAGTTAAGAGAGCATATGAGAGTTGAATTAGTTAGAATTCATAAAGCACTTGGAACAACTTCTATTTATGTAACACATGACCAAATAGAAGCTATGACAATGGCAACAAAAATTGTCTTAATGAATGATGGGAAAATTCAACAAGTTGGTAAACCATATGAGTTTTACGATAAGCCACAAAATATGTTTGTTGCTAGATTTATTGGATCTCCAACAATCAATATGATTAAGGGTAAAATAGATGGAAAGAAATTTGTTTCTGAAGATGGATTAATTTCTATTACACCATCATATGAAGATTTAAAGTCATTAGCTTCATATAATGGAAAGGATGTATATTTAGGAATTCGTTCTGAAAGGTTTGTTGGAGATGCTAAAAATGATACATTTGAAGCTACAATAGATGTTATAGAAGTTTTAGGTAAAGAAAAGACTCTTTATGTTAAACTTAAGAGTGGTAAAGATCTTGTAATAACTGTACCTGGATATCATCAATATGAAGTTGGTGAAAAGCATAACTTTGGATTTGATTTAGGTGCATTACATTTCTTTGATGCTGAAACTGAATTAAGAATAAATTAATAAAAGAATATTAATATAATTATTTAAAATGATATTTTTTAAAGCTGGAACTATATTATAATGAGTTCCAGCTTTTTTGTATAGAAATTTATGTTAAGTTATAAAATTTTTAAGGACTTATTTAAGAAAAAATAGAATATAGTTAAAGAGAGATTATGAAATCATAAAATATTTACATTATTTTAATTAAAGGTGAGAGGTATTATAAGGTATATGAATAGCTTTGAAATTTTTACAGGTATTTTTGGGGGCTTAGGCTTATTTTTGTATGGAATGAAACAAATGAGTGATGGACTTGAAAATGTTTCGGGAGAGAAATTAAAAGGTATTTTGGAGAAAATTACTAGTAATAAAGTTATGGGAGTATTAGTTGGAACTGCAGTTACAGCCATAATACAAAGTTCTAGTGCAACCACAGTAATGGTAGTTAGTTTTGTTAATGCTGGATTAATGGATTTAAGTCAAGCTATAGGTGTTATATTGGGTTCTAATATTGGAACGACAATAACGGCACAAATGGTAAGTTTTAGATTAGAAGTAGTTGCACCTATATTTATTGGAGTTGGAGAAATATGTGCATTAACGGCTAAGAAAAAAAAGATTAAGGATATTTCTGTGATTTTAATTGGATTTGGAATATTATTTATGGGGATGGGATTAATGTCTTCATCAATGAAGCCAGTAGCAGAGTTAGAAGTGTTTAAAAAGGCAGTAATAGTTTTAGGAAGATATTCTGTATTAAGCGTTTTAGTTGGGGTTATAATAACAGCAATAGTACAAAGTTCATCAGCAACTACAGCTATATTAGTTGCATTAGCATCAGCTGGAACAATTGACATGAAAATTGCATTTCCAATAGTATTAGGATGTAATATAGGTACATGTGTTACAGCGATAATAGCTTCATTAGGAGCAAATAGAACAGCAAAGAAAGCAGCATTATTACATCTTTCATTTAATATATTTGGAACTATTATATTTTTGCCATTAGCTTCATATATTATAAAATTTGTTGCCTTTTTAAATCCAGATAATTTAGGAAGACAAGTTGCAAATTCGCATACTATTTTTAACATATTAATAACATTGGCAGTATTACCAATATCAAATTACTTTATTAAATTTATAAATAAAATATTACCTGAAAACTATGAAAAAGAACCTTATGGAGCAATATATTTAGATAAGAAGCTTTTAGAAACACCAATGGTTGCAAGTACACAAGCTGTTAAGGAAACTATTAGAATGGCAAACATATCAAAAAATAACTTTAAATTAGCAATGGAAGCATTTTTTTTAGGGGATGAAAATCGTATTAATAAGGTATATGAAAATGAAAAAGTTATAAATAGGTTGGAAAGAGAAATAACAGAATATTTAATTGAATTATCACAACATAATCTACCAGAAGAAAATGCTCAATTAGTAAGTATACTTTATCATACTATAAATGATGTAGAAAGAATAGGAGACCATGCAGAAAATATTGTAGAGCTTGCAATGAGTAAAATTAATAATAAAATAGAAATGTCAGATGAGGCATTAAGTGAAATGAATGAAATTTTTCAAATAACATTAAAATCATTAGATATTGCAATAAAATCATTTGAAAATAATAAAAATAATAATGATATTAATGAAGAAATAGAAGATAAAATTGATACTCTTGAGAAGAAATTTAGAAATAATAATATAGCAAGATTAAATGCTAAACAATGTTATGCTAATGCAGGAGTAATGTTTTTTGACCTTTTATCAAATCTTGAAAGAATAGGAGATCATGCTAATAATATTTCAAATATTAAAGAAGAGTATACTCATAAAATTTATATTTAAAAATTTATGTAATTTGTAATAAGTAATTTAAAATTTTCATATTGTTTATTGTAAAAATATTTTAAAAGGAAAGGGTTAATGTATAAATTAAATTATTGTTTGGATTGTCAAAGGGTATTTACTATAGATGATAAATGTAAATATTGTAACTCAAAGAATGTAAGGGAGTTAAAGCGAGGAAAAGCTGTCAATATAATTGGTGGTAAAAATAAGGCAAGATTTTTAAGATATAAAGATGGAAAAGTAAGTGTAATTTTATATACTGAAGATAAGCAAAAAATTATTAAAGATTTTGAAATAGAAAAAATTAAAAAAATATTATGAATTATAAAAAATAGTGTATACAGTTTTGTATTGCACTATTTTTTATATAAATTTATTAATGTTAATCAAATAGTTTTTTGATTTCAGAAAGATGATTTATTGTTAAATTGTATCCATGGTCATAAGACGATTTAAGTTTATTAATATCCTTTTCAAAGCTATCTAAATTATATTCTGGTCTTAATATTAATACTTTTCCTTCATTTTCTAATTGTTCACAAAATTTAACAGTTTCATTATAGTGATTATGTCTATTTAAAAGGGGAGTTTTTAAATTAGGATATTTTTTATTTAATAATTTAGCAACTAATATATTTTTTTTACTTAATTCTTTTTTATATCCTTTTGGCTGAGTAAGAACTATTAAATGTTTAGTATTACCATCAGCAATTGCTTTCTTTATTGGAATTGGATCACAAAGTCCACCATCATAATATTCTTTTCCATTGATTTTTATAACTGGGAAAAGTAGCGGAATAGCACAAGTAGCTCTTAACATAGTAGCTTTATCATCTAAATCTTTACCATTTAAGTATTCAGTTTTACCTGTATGTGCATTTGTAACACCTACTAATACTTTTCCAGGATATTTTCTGTACGTATCCATATCAAATGGTATAAGATTATTTGGAATTTCATCAAAAACAAAATCAAGTCCAAATATACTTTTACATCTTAAAAAATTTCTATAGCTTAAATAACGGTTATCATTTCTATATTTAGTTACAACTTCAAGATTACGTCCTTTTTGTTTTGAAATGTAAGAAACCCCATTAGTGATACCAGCAGAAACTCCTATACAATATGGAAAAGTAATGTTATTGTCAAGTAAAGCATCCATTACTCCAGCACTAAAAATTGGTCTAAGTGTTCCACCTTCTAAAATTAAACTAGGCATAAAATGGCTCCTTTCGTAAAAGTATTATTAACTAATTATAAAACAAAATAAATTTTAACACAAATATTTACACTTGGGGGATGATATTGTTAATATATAAATAAGGAAGGTGTGAAAATGTTTTTTATAGGTGTATTTGGAATAGATAATAAAGAAAAAGAAATTAAAATTTTAAATAATTTTTGCTGTAAAAATTGTAATGAATCTAGTGAAGCAAAATTAATAAAGACTTATTCATTTTTTCATTTCTTTTTTTTACCATTATTTAAGTGGAATGAAAAATATTATGTAATTTGTAATGGGTGTAATTCTATATTTAATATAGATAAGGAAAAAGGAAAAGCAATTGAAAGAGGAGAAAAATCAGAAATTTCATATTGGGATTTAAAAGAAGTAAATAATAGTTATGAAAATTATTATATTAGAAAATGTCCAAAATGTAATAGGGAATTAGAAAATGATTTTGAATATTGTCCATATTGTGGAGAAAAGCTTAAATAGTAATTTTTATTTAAATTATTAATATTTTATAATATTTTTAATAACTGAAGGGTATGGTTTTTATTAAAGTATATTAATTTATTTTTTACAAATAGGTTAATATACCTTGATGAAACCATTTTTTTATTATTAATGTGGGCATTAATAAATAAAATGTATTATAATAGTTTTCATAATGATAATTAAAGATATTTATAATTAATTGGAGAAAACAATGAAAAAGAAATTAATAAGAAATATTGTGATTGCAGTATTTATAGGAAGTATATTTTATGGATTTATGGGAAATAAGTCTAAAAACATAATAATAGAAGTTGATGGTATGGTTATTGAAAGAAAAACTACTGAAAAAAGAGTTGGACAAGCAATAAAGGAAGCTAACATAAACTTAAATGATAATGATAAGTTAAATTGTAAAATTGAAGATAAGATTAAAAATAATCAAAAAATAGTAATAAATAGAGTATTAACAAAATCAGAGGAAGTAATTGAGCCAATAGAATTCAATGAAGTAATTGTAAAGGACTATAAAACACCTGTAGGGGAAAGTAGAGTTGTTTCAGAAGGCGTTCAAGGACAAAATAAAAGATTTTATACAGTAACATATGAAGATGGAAATGAAGTAAATAAAGTTTTAAATGATGAAGAAGTATTAAGTGAGCCTGTTGATAGAGTAATAGCAGAAGGAATATTTGAAGCTGATAGTTTAACTGTTTGTGTAAATAAAAGCAGGCAATTACCATCTACTTATCAGCCAAGTGATTTAGTTTTACCAAATGTGAGAAGTGCTAATAGCAATAATAGATTATATATGAGAAAGGAAGCGGCAGGAGCATTAGAAGAGTTATTTAAAGCAGCAGAAAAAGAAAATTACTATTTATATGCTCTATCTGGGTATAGATCTTATAGTTATCAAAAGAGTATATATAATCCATATAGCGGATATTCAGCTCCACCAGGTGCTAGTGAACATCAGCTTGGATTAGCAATGGATATTACATTAGCTAAATATAATGGAACTTTATCTGTAAATTTTGGAAACACTAAAGAAGGTGCATGGATTAGAGAAAATGCCCACAAATACGGATTTATAGTCAGGTATTTACAAGGTAAAGAAGAGGTAACGGGATATAAATATGAGCCTTGGCATATTAGATATTTAGGTGTTGATTTAGCTACTGAATTATATGAAAAGGGGATTACATTAGAAGAATATTATGGAGAATATTAAAATTAATATTTATTAATTAATGTTTTATATAGAATAATTATCCTATAAATTATTATATATTTTAATATAGAAATTTATAGGAGTGAGTTTTTGTATTGTAGAGATTGTGGACAACTTATAAGTAATACAAGTAATAAATGTACTAATTGTGGAACTAAAAGGGGGTTAGGAGAAAACTATTGTTATAAGTGTGGCTCTAGAATTAAAGATAAGAATCAAGAGTTTTGTGATTTTTGTGGAGCAAATTTAAATGAAAATAAATATATAGTTAATGAAAAGTCAAAAAGTAAATTACTTGCTATATTTTTAGCGTTATTTTTAGGCACAATGGGAATTCATAGATTTTATTTAGGTTATATTAAAATTGGAATTGTTCAATTTATATTATGGGTATTAGGTTTTTTTACAGGGGGAATAACGTGGATTATTACTGAAGTATGGTCATTTATTGAATTTATTTTGATTTTTATTAATAAGATAAAGGATTCTAATGGTAATGAATTAGAATAAAAGTGTGATTGTAATATTTTGAAATAAAAGGGGTATACTAGTTTTTGGTATAGCGTAAGGACAATAGAAATTTGTTTTTATGTAATTTTAAAATAACTTAGTATAGTCCTTTTTTATTTTTATCAATTATTATTTTATAAAAGTAAAGTTTTAAATAAGAAAGAGTTATATTTTATTAAAGTAATGTATTTCTAGGAAGTTAATTAAATTAGAATTTAAATAAGAAGTTAATAAATATTTATTACAATAATAATTTAAAAGATTGTCATCAAAAATTTTTTTCATTTGTACTCCTATATAGATAATAATAAAATTTATATAAAAAAGATTATACTATTAATTGCTAAATAGGACAAATGTCCTATTTTTATATTATAACTATATGATAGTATTGTTTCTATAATTTTAACTGGAGGAATTTAAATGTATAATATTTTAGCATTGGCAATTGGTGCACTTATTTCTGTTATGGTATCTTTAAATAGTGGATTAGAAAGTTATGTTGGAAGTACATATTCTGTGGTGATTATTCATGCAGTTGGACTTATTTCTATACTTATAGTTGCAGCAATAAAGAAGGAAAAAGTAGTTATAAAGGAAGCAATACCTTTTTATTTATTTTTAGGTGGAATTTTTGGTGTTATGCTTACATTAGTTAATGTAATAACTATAGGAAGTCTAGGAGTTGCATTAACAACAGCACTTGCAGTATTTGGGCAATTAGTTTTTTCATCACTAGTAGACCATTTTGGGTTATTTGGTTTAACTAAATATGAATTTAATCCTAAAAAGCTTATAGGATTTCTTATAGTATTTATAGGAATAGTTATTATGACAATAGCATAGGGGAGGTAAAAATATGTTAGTGATTTTATTAGCAGTATTAGGTGGAGTATTAACAACATTATCTATGGTAGTTAGTTCAAGTCTTGGAAAGAAAATTGGATTAATTCAAAGTACAATAATTCACTATATTGGTGGACTTATAGGTGGTATATTTATTTTAATAGGTATGGGAAGTGTTTCAGTACCATCTATAATTGATATGAGTAGAATGCCGCTTTATATTTTCCTTGGTGGTATTATGGGAGTTATGGTAGTTTATGCTTCTAACGTTGTAATTCCTAAAATACCAGTAGTATATAGTACATTATTAATGTTTTCAGGGCAAATGTTATGTGCAATTGTAATTGATGCAATTGTAATGGGAGACTTTTCATGGAAAAAGCTTTTAGGAGCTATAATTGTTATATTAGGAATATTTTATAATTCTAAAATTGATGAAAAAGAAGAAAATAAAGTTATAGAAGCATAATAATTAAATATAATAAAAAAAGAAATAACTTTTTAATAATATTTTTTAGTTATTTCTTTTTTTTATCTTTTTTAATTAAATTTATATAGAGATATTTTTAAATATATTTTGTGTGATAATTTGAAAAAATAACTTTTATTTTGAAGTGAAATAATTTTGTTTAATAAAATAAAACTATTTAGTAATTATTGAAATTTTAACTGAAAAGAGATAAAATGATAATAAATGATAAAAAATAAAACTAAATGAGAGTGATAGAGAAGGTTATTTATATGTTTAAGGAAGAAAGATTAGAAAAAATATTAGAAATAATTGAAAAAAAACAAAAAGTATTAGTAAAAGATTTAAGTGAACGATTTGATGTTTCAGAAAGTATGATTCGAAAAGATTTAAAAACACTTGAAAATGAAGGGAAATTAAAAAGAACTTATGGTGGAGCAATAATTGAAAGATCAAAGGCATTTGATGAAAATACCGTATCACGTGTTTTTGTAAATATGGAGGGAAAAAATCACATAGCTCATAAAGTTACAGAAATTATTGAAGAGGATGACGTTATTTTTTTAGATATTTCAAGTACCGCTTTATCTATTGCAGGGATATTAAAAAATACAAATAAGAATATAACAGTTATAACAAATATGAATAGAGTTATAATGGAGTTTGATAATTCTCCTAATATTGAAACTATATTTATTGGGGGAATATATAATAAAAAGTTAGGGGGAACTATAGGAGCTTGTGCAATAGAGCAAATAAATAATTTTAATATAGACAAGGCTTTTATAGGAGCAGGTGGAGTAAATATAGAAGAAAATTTTTTAAGCAATTTTAATTATGATGAATCAATTTTAAAAGCAACTATTTTAAGAAATAGCAAGAAAAATTATATTTTAGCAGATGAAGAAAAGTTTTTTAAAGATGGAGCATATAAGTTTGGATTATTTAGTGATGTAGATTATTTAATTACGGATAGGGAGCCAAATGACGAGATAAAAGCAGCTTTAGAAAAGGAAGATGTTATAGTAATGTTTTAAGAATAGGAGATTAATATGATTAAATTAATAGCAACAGATATGGATGGAACTTTATTAAATTCAAATAACGAAATTCAACATGGATTTTATGATGTATTTGAAAAAATTCAAGAAAAGGGAATAATATTTGCGGCAGCAAGTGGAAGACAATATTATAATCTTTTAGAAAGATTTAAAGGAATTGAAGATAAAATGATGTTTATTGCTGAAAATGGCACATTTGTTGTTTATGAAGGAAAGGAACTTGTAGTAAATTCTTTAGATATAAATCTTGCAAGAGAACTTATTAAGGTAGGAAGACAAATAGAAAACTCATATGTAATTCTTTGTGGAAAAAATTCTGCATATATAGAAAGTTGTGATAAAAGGTTAATTGAACAAACTAAAAAGTATTATGCAAGATATGAAATAGTTTCAGATTTAACTAAAATAGAAGATGATATATTAAAAGTTACAATTTGTGATTTTTTAGGCTCAGAAAATAACAGTAATAAATATTATGATGATTATAGAGAAAAGGCGCAAATTGCTGTATCAGGTGAAATTTGGCTTGATATAACAGCAAAGGGAATAAATAAGGGTGTTGCAATAGAAGAAGTTCAAGAATTATTAAATATTAAGAAAGAAGAAACTATGGTTTTTGGTGATTATTTAAATGACTTAGAAATGATGAAAAGTGCATATCATAGTTATGCTATGGAAAATGCCCATGAAGATTTAAAAAAGGTAGCTAGATTTATAACAAAAAGTAATGATGAAAGTGGAGTTGTACATGCTATAAATTCTATATTAGGATAAATCATTATTTTAATAATGGGTTGTATTAAAAATTATATATGTATAAATATTTAAAAGGATGTAGTAGATTTATTAAAAAATCTTACTCCATCCTTTTTATGATATTATAGGTTCTAAAAATGAATCTATATTAAAAATTATTAAAAAATTAACGAGGGACAATTTAGGAGAGATGTGTTATATTGAAGTTGGAATCTTAATGAAAAGAAATACTTTAAGTAGTAATAAATTAAATATAATAAAATAAATTAATAATAATTTCTATTAGAGAAAGGTATAGTATAAATAATAAAAGTATGAAAAAAATAAAAGGTTTAACACAAAAAGAAGTAGAAGAAAAAATAAAACAGGGAAAAATAAACAAGATTAAAATAAAAACAAATGAAAGCTTTTCTAAAATAATATGTAAGAATATATTTACATATTTTAACTTTATTTTTTTAATTTTAGCAGTTTTACTTATTGTAGCAAAGTCATATAGAAATTTATCATTTTTGATTGTTATTATAATTAATATTTGTATTGGAATTTTCCAACAAATCAAAGCAAAAATTACATTAGATAAATTATCGTTATTAGATAAAAATGAATATATAGTAATTAGAAATGAAAAAGAAGAAAAAGTAGACTCTGATAACCTTGTTGAAGGAGATTATGTAATTTTAGAATCAGGAAATCAAATTCCAGCTGATGCAATAGTGGTTTCTGGAAGTATGTATGTAAATGAATCTTTATTAACTGGAGAACAAGATGAAATTGAAAAAAATATAAATTCTAATCTTATGTCTGGAAGCTTTGTTGTATCTGGAAAAGCTATAGTAAAGCTTACTAATGTAGGAGATGAATCTTATTCTGCTAAGATAATGAAGGATTCTAAAAAAATAAAGGAAACAAAATCTGAAATGATTTTAGCAATTAATAATATTGTTAAGACTGCAGGTGTAGTAATAATTCCAATTGGTGTTTTATTATTTTGGCAATCATATGTTGTAAATGGTAGTAGCTATAAAGATAGCGTTCATTCAGTGGTTTCAGCTTTAATAGGTATGATACCAGAAGGATTATATTTATTAACAACAGTTGTTTTAGCTTTAAGTTCAATGAAGCTTGCTAAAAAGAAGGTTCTTCTTCATGATATGAAAAGTATTGAAAGTTTAGCAAGAGTAGATGTTTTATGTGTTGATAAAACTGGAACAATTACAAACAACAAGATGAAAGTCATAGATATATTTAATGATAAAGAAAAAAGTTTTGTAAATAATACAAAAGATGCAAATATAGAAATTCTGGCTAAATATGTTAATACAATAGAAGATAACAATATAACCATAGATGCAATAAAAAATCACTTAAATAAAATTTCTACAGAAAAATTATCTTATATACAAAAAGAAAACTTTAATTCAAAAAATAAATTTTCTTTTATTAAAATAGATGAAAATATAATATACAAATTAGGAGCTCCTGAAATTTTATTAAATGAAAAATATGAACAATCAATAAATAAAAGAGCTAAAAATGGTGAAAGAGTAATTGTTTTAGTTAAAGAAGAAAAAAATGAAATTACTCCTATTTTATTTATAAGCTTGAAAAATGAAATAAGAAAAAATACAAAAGAAATTTTTGAGTATTTTAATGATAAAAAAGTTGAAATCAGAGTTATTTCAGGAGATAATCCAGTTACGGTATCATCAATTGCAAAGCAAGTAGGAATAAAAGAATATGAAAAATATATTGATTGTAGAGAGTTGAAAAGCTATGAAGATATACAAAGGGCAGTAGAAAAATATAAAATTTTTGGTAGAGTTAGTCCTGAACAAAAAAGACAAATAATTAAAGCTTTAAAAGAATTAGGATTAAAAGTGGCAATGACAGGTGATGGTGTAAATGATATTTTAGCAATGAAAGAAGCAGATTGTTCAATTTCAGTTGGTTCTGGGTCAGATGCAGCTAGAAAAGCCTCACAAGTTGTATTACTTGATTCTGATTTTGGTACTATGCGCAATATTGTTTATGAAGGAAGAAAAAATATTAACAATATAACAAGATCAGCTTCATTATTTACTTATAAAAATATATTTTCATTATTACTTTCTGTATACTCAATAATTTTTGCAATGCAATATCCATTACAGCCAAATCAAGTATCTTTAGGAAGTGCCTTTACAATAGGTATTCCAGGATTTTTATTAACTTTTGAAGAAAATCAAAAGAAGCAACAAAATGGAAATTTTATAAAGAGAGTGTTTATGAATTCACTTCCAGCAGCAATTACTTCATTTATAGCAATTGTATTTCTAGTTAAATTGTCAGTTTTATTTAATGTTAATAGAGAAGAAATTGCTACAGCTTGCAGTTATTTATTTTTTACTGGAGGATTTTTAATTTTATATAAAATTATTAAGCCTATAAATAAATACAGAATAGGTGTTATTTCTTTATGTATTTTAGGAATTATTTTAACAATTAATATAATTCCAGGATTTTTTGCTATAAGGGAAATATCAACACGAGCAACTATACTTGTTATATTATGTGCAATAGCAGAATTCTTTGTGATTAGGTGGATTTCATTAATATTGAACAAAATTGAAAAAAACATAAAATTTAAATAATAGTTGATTGAAATCCTATGAATATAAAAAGGATGTAGTAAAATTTATGAAAAATAAATTTACTACATCCTTTTTATCATATTATAGGTTATCTACAATTTAAATTACCAGGCTTTACATTATCTTGAACATTCATTAGCGCTTCACCAAAGCGTTGATAATGAACAACTTCCCTTTCTCTTAAAAATCCTAATATTTTTCTTATTTCATAGTCATCTGTTAAATTTAGTAACCATTCATAAGTTGCTCTAGCTTTTTGTTCAGCTGCCATATTTTCATGTAAATCAGCAATTACATCACCTTTTGCTTGAATATAAGTTGCAGTCCAAGGATTTCCTAACACTACTTAACTGCATATTTAAATTTATAAAGTTAATATTAAAACTTTTACTTTCTACATCGTAAATTATATTTTCAATTATATTGTTTAATAAAGTTCTTCTAACGTTTATATCGTTGCATTTATCAAAATAATTATAAAAGTTTTTAAAGTTTATAAGGGTCTGTTTTATATTAATAATAAGATTTTCTATATCACTTTGAATTTTATTAGAATTATTAAGTTTTTCTTTAACTTGAATTAGTTCTGAATTTAATGAAGCAATTTCATTTCTTAACATTTCTTTTATAGATTCATCAGAAACCAAAGAAAGTTCACGTATCAAACTTCTTATTTGATCAGTTTTTTCGTTTATATTTTTATTTAAATCATTAGTTAGTTGTTTATTAGAACTTAACTGAAGTTCTTTTAGTTTGTCTTCATATGTTTTTATAATAATATCTTTATTATGAGTTTTTATTTTAGCAAGTATTATATCATCAACTAAATCTGTTCTTAGATTTGGGCAGTCACACTTTATATCAATATTTGTCTTTTGTTTACCAGAACAAATGTAGTAAATATAATTAAATCCTTGTTTATTTTTAGAGTTATATTTTATAACCATATTAGAGCCACATTTACTACATTTCAACAATCCAGAGAATAAGGAAGTGTTTTGACCTGTACCACTTCTATTAGATGATTTTTTTGCTTTTTGTTTATTACTTTCAAATCTTTTCTGAACACGCAACCAATCGTCTGAAGAAATGACGCCTTTATGCCCAGCAATAGCTACTATTGAATTATTGGAAGATTTTTGTTGATAGGTTAGATAACCGTTACCGTTAGGTGTACCAAATACATCGTATCCAAGAGATTTAAGATAATTATGTGTATCTTCATTTGATATAACATAAATTGGACTTTTTAATATTCTTTTAACTCCAGATAATTCAAAATTTGATTTCAATTTAGTTTTATATCCTAAAGTATTTAGCTCTGTAAGTGTGGCTAATATGGAGCCTTTTGATAAATAAGTATTATAAATAAATTTAATTGTTTCTAATTCCGAGTTAATAGGTATTAACTTAACTAGAGATTTTTCTTTCATTTCAGAATTCAAATAACTTACTTTTTCGCTATTAAATCCTAAGGGTAAACAACCACCAGACCATTTACCCATTTTAGCTAGTTGTAGCATATTATCTTTAACACGTTCAGCGATGGTTTCACGTTCAAGTTGAGCAAATACACTAGCAATATAAATCATAGCGCGTCCCATAGGAGTTGTTGTATCGAATTGTTCTTTTATGCTTACAAAATTAACATTATATTTTTGTAATAATTCTAAAGTTGTAGAGAAATCAGCAACATTTCTACTTATTCTATCAAGACGATAACATATTAGTAAATTTATTTTGTTTGATTTTATATCATTGATTAATTCTTTGAATTTAGGTCTATTTAAATTCTTACCACTGAATCCTTCATCTTCATAAACAATATATTCTAAATCTTCACCTTGAAAATATGATTCACAATAATTTTTACATAATTCTATTTGATTCTCAATAGAGTCTCCTTTTTCACTAAGCACAGATTTACGGGAATATATAGCAATTTTCAAGTTAATCACCTCTTTAAAAACTTATTATATTTAATGGTTCAAATGTTAGCAAATGTGTTTCACCAACATAATAAACTCCATATTTCTTTTTATAATGTTCAATAGATTTTATTAGAAAATCTTCTGTAACATTTAAAATTTCAGCTAAATCATAGATATTATCTATTCCAGATATAATAGCATTAATTATATCTTCTGGTGATATTAATTTTTCATAACTCCATCTACGAGCAATAGATTCTTGTTTTCTATTATTTAAATCATTTTGGTCAGTTATATCACCAACAGTAAGATTAAAGTGTCCTAATTCTTCATATAATACACATAACTTCTCACACTCATTAACCCTATTATTTATAATAATTAAATTACCTATGCACTTTCCAAAAGGTTTATCTATACCTAAATCACTTTCAATAATATTAATACCTTTAGAATGTGCAAGAGATATTAAATTCTCATAATTACTCATTTGTACTCCGTATTTATTTTATATATTCTAATGTTTATCTAAATTCTTTAAAATTTCATTTATTCTTTCATTTACTATAGCTTTTTCTTTATCAGTAAGATTATCATCATGACAAGCAATTGGCATTAGATGCTCTTTACCTGCTTCTTCCCATATTTCTTTTTTATTAATAGAAACAACGTTAATGTCTTTTTTATATTTATCTTGAGAAGATAATAAGTTAGTATAGTCAATAACTTTAGATTTATCTTCAGTATCTAATGAGTTATATTTTTCTAATAAAAATCTTTCATGTTTAGATAATAAATTTATATTTTGTTTAATATTTGTTATTTTATCTTCTAATAAATCAGATTTATTTATTCCAAAATAATTTGCTAACATTTCTACTTTGCTCATACGAGGTAACTTTAAACCTGTATACCAATTAGATACAGTAGATGCACTTAATCCTAAATCTTTAACTAAATCTTGTTGAGATTTATTATTTAAATCTAAATAATGTTTTAAATTTTTTGAAAAAATTAATTTATATTCTTGTTCTGGCATTTTTAAATCCTCCATAACTTTAAATTACAAATTAATATTATCACTAAAAGGGGAAAAAAACAATTGTTTTACTAAAAAAATTCACTTTTAGGGTTGACATTTCGCTTTTGGGGTAATAAAATGAATGTTGTAAGGAGGTGGTAAACATGAAGATAAGTTTAAAGGCTGCTAGAGTAAATGCAGAATTAACTAGAAAAGATGTAGTAAAACATTTAGGGTTTTCAACAGATACATTAAAATTAATAGAAAATGGTAGAAGAGATTTAAGAGTATCAGAACTTAATATTTTATGTAAACTTTATAATTGTACAATTGATGATATTTTTTTACCATTTGATTTCGCTAAAAGCGAAATATGATTAATAATACATATTTAAAATAAATAAGGAGGTTATTATGGAAAAAGTAAAACATGAAAGAAAAGAAGGAGTTCAATTATTTATTAATAAAGAATTAGAACTTGAGGTAAGAGCAGTAGAGATTAATGGAGAAGGGTGGTTAATTGGTAAAGATGTTGCAGAAGTTTTAGGATATTCAAATACATCAGATGCATTAAAGAAACATGTTGATATTGAAGATAAGGGGGTAGCGAAATGCGATACCCTTGGTGGAAGTCAAGAAATGATAGTGATAAATGAAAGTGGTCTATATTCCCTAGTTCTTAGAAGTAAGTTACCAGGAGCTAAAAAATTTAGAAGATGGGTTACATCAGAAGTATTACCCCAGATAAGAAAAACAGGAGGATATATACCAATAAGTGAAGAAATGTCAGAAGCGGAAATAATGGCAAAGGCATTTATTATATCCCGAAAGACTATAGAGAAGAAGGACGAGCTTTTAAAAGCTAAGGATAAAGAGATAAAGGATTTATCACAAGATTTAACTCAAAAGAATAGATTTATAAATCAAATTGCAGTAAGTAAAAACAGTTTAAAGGTTGAAGAAGTAGCTCAAATTGCTTCAAAGCAAGGAATAAAGATTGGGCGTAATAAACTTTGGGACAAGCTTAGAGAATGGGGATTAATTAAGAAAAATTCTAAGTATGACCCTAAACAAGAATATATAGATAGAGAGTATTTTGAAGTGGTAGAAGGAACTAAAGAAAACTCAAAAGGAGTATTTACTTATAAAATAACAAGAGTTTTAGGGAAAGGGCAAGTTTATATAATTAAAAGATTATTAGCGGAAGCAAATTAGAGTAACAATTTCTATTGAAATTCATATATTAGAAATAGAAATTAAAAGGAGATGTATTATGGGGAGAGTTAATTACAATGAATTGAAGGTTGTTCTTAATAATGAGCCGTCAGAAGAAGCTTTATTAAATTACTATTCAATGCTTGTAGATTATTTAATTAGCAAATTTGGTGCTGAACCAGTAATGAGAGCTTTAAAAGAATTAATTGATGAGTATTAAGATAAATAGGCTTAATAGCCTACTAAAAATAAGTAAACATAATAAAAAATATGAATAAATTGAGTTTTGAAGAAGTGATTTAAATGATAGGCAATATAGTACGTATAGAAATACCATATAAAACGTTTAAAGATAAGATATCTTTAACAAAGAAAGATAAACATATAGAAGTTTATAAAAATTATATATTAGTTATTTATTAGGAGGAATTAAAAATGAATAAATGTCCAAGATGTGAAAGTGAAATATTAAAAGAAGAATACAATTATTGTCCAATATGTGGAGTTCTTTTAGATTATGAGGTAAAAGACGCAACAGTGGAAGTATTAAAATCTATGATGGCTAATTATATAGAACTAGAATGTAAAGATTCTGAAGATGAGAAAGGTAGAAAACTGGCAATAGGTACATTAGGTATTGCAATTACAGAATTAGAAAGAATTGCTCAAGAAGTTGAATAGGGGAATCTATGGAATGTTTAAATATATGGGGCATATGCACATTTGTAATGCCCCTAGTGTTAATAATAATTATTGGGTTAATGTTTATAATTGCATCTATTTTAGATGGAGTAGACAAGCTAATAAAGAGAATTAGGAGATAATCATGAAAGAATTAAGAGAGAAACTTCATCAAGCTATTAGCCAAGAGTTGGACAAGGTAGTTTGTTTGGAGCAGAGAAAGTTGATGAGAGTGAATGTTAAATGTGTGAATTAAGGAATTTAACAAGAAAAGAGAAAAAGCTTTTGATAAATAATAATTGTGATCCAAAAGATTATTTATTTTTTGAAGAGTTAGAGAACTTGATAGTTTTTTATCATGTATATTTTAAAAACTTATGGGCATTAAAAAAGGACTTACCTCACCGACCAAAGTAAAGGTAAGTCCCAAAAAAGACAATATTTATAAGTATAACAGATAAGATATAAAAAATGAATTTATTTAATTAATAATAAGTTGTGAGGAGAAAAGAAAATGGCATTTAGATTAGTATATACTGAATTTTGGCAAGATCCTAAGGTGATGGAAGAAATGACCCCAGAAGATAAATATTTTTATTTATACTTGCTAACTAATCCATCTACTAATATGATAGGCGTTTATAGAATAGTAAAAAAGCAAATGGCTTTTGATTTAGGCTATAGTATTGAATCTGTAAATAGTTTAATGGATAGATTTATAAATTATCATAAATTAATTAAATATAATGACAACACAAAGGAGTTATGTATTATTCATTATGGAAAGTACAATTTGAACAGAGGTGGAAAACCTATGTTTGATTGTATAAAAAAAGATTTATCTAAAATTAACGATATTGATTTAGTTAAAAAAATGAGTATTCATATTAAGCACTTAGCTATTAAGAAATTTATTGATGACTATATTTCAAAGATAGCAGTGGTAACGAATGACGATACGTTAAGCGATGCGATAGACGATACGCTAAGCAATGCGATAGACGATACGTTAAAAGAGTTTGGTAGTGAGCAAGAAATAAGTAATATCAATGAGTTTGACGATACGTTGTCGATAAGTGAACGAGAGGTGGACAAAACCATAAACCATAATCCTAAAACCATAAACCATAATCCTAAATCCAAAACAACAACTACTATAAATAATAATAGTTGTAGTAGTATAGAGAATAATTTAGAGGTATTTAAACATTTCGAAAAATGTGGTTTTGTGGTTACAGCAATGTTAATGGAGCAAATAATAAATGATATAGAAATCTATAGTAAACAATGGCTAATGGATGCAACAACTGAAGCTATGAATAGGGGAAAAATTAATAATTATAAATATGTTTTAGGAATATTACAAAATTGGACTTCGAATGGAAGAAAAGAGGTGAATAAAGGTGGAAGCATTAAACAGGATATTAAGCCAAGTGAGGAAGAATCAGAATACAACTTCAACTGTTACTAATAGCTATAAATGTGACAAGTGCAAGGATACAACTTGGTTATTAAATGATGAGGGGAAGGCTATAAGGTGTGAGTGTTACGAGTTGGATTATACACGAATAATATGGGAACAGTTTGGAGTTAATCCCGAGAATGTAAAATTACTAAGAGATTATAATGCTTACAATGAGACTACAATTAGAGCAAAAAAACTAGCAGTTGAATATATAGAGAATTTCGAGGAAATCATAAAATCTGATAAGAATTGGTTTGGATTAATGGGACAACCAGGTGCAGGGAAAACTCATATAGTAATTGCTATGGGAAAAGCTCTACTAGATAAAAAAATACCTGTTGTATATATATCTTATATAGAAGCTACAAGAGAATTAAAGTCTTGTGCAAATGATACAGAGTATTACAACAAATTATCAGATAGATATAAAAAAGCTAAAGTATTGATAATAGATGATTTGTTTAAAGAAAAGGTTAGGAATGGGAAATTGATTGGAGAATTAACAGAGGTAGATACGAAACATATACAGCCTATATTAAATTATAGATATCTCAATAAATTACCTACTTTGTTTTCTACAGAGTGTACTCCTAAAATGTTAAGAGTATTAGATGGAGCTATGGGAGATAGAATGCTTGAAAGATTTGATGGAAAGTTTGGGGTAGTATTTAAGCAAGATTCTAATTATAGAATGAAAGCTTTTGAAAATAAAAAATAAGCAGTAGTTATCAATGCTTTAGGGCATTTATATAAAAAAAGAAATATTAAAGAAAGGAACTTTGGATTAATTGCTTAAATTTTAGCAGAGATTACAAATAAGATGAAGTTAAGTGAGTGATCATAGGGAAGATGTCAATATCTTCTCTAACAAAGTAAAGTGAGAAATGATGAAAAGATTATACAAAAAAGAGAGTTTTACTTGTAATAAGTTAAAAAGTTTAATGGAAGCTAAGAAAATTAAAAGTGAAGATATAGTAAAAATAATAGATGAAAAGTCAAGTGAGAAAGTTAAAAGAATATGTCCTTTAACAATAAATAGAATGAATAAAATAATACAAGGAAGTTGTCCAACTGTTTTAGAGTGTATTCTTATAGGACAAGCATTAGAAAAGGGAATAGGATATTTTTATTATAATGGGTATCAAGCTTATTAGTAACAATTTGGAGGAAAAGTTAATGTGTTATCAAGCAGTGATTTATAGAGATGCTGTAATAATAAATACAATTATAGCAAACTCATTAGAGGTTTTAAAAAGTAAATGTGAACCTTGGATTAATGATGAAAAAATCACAAGTATTAAAGTTATGAAAGTTGAAGATGTAGGATATTTTAAACTTTCTAAAGAGTTTGAAGAAATTTTAAAAGACCAAATGTTGTAAAAATTATTAGTGAGGGAAATATAGATGTTAAATGTAATAGAAGGTCAAGTATCAATATTTGACATTCCAGTAATAACACATAAGGAAGAAGTTAAGAATGTCATGAAAAGAGTAATATTTAAGCCTAAACATAGATGGCAAGCTAATCTTTTCAATAAGTTTAAAGTTGGCAAAGAGTATGAGGTTGTAGATGAATATAAAAATAGATGTGGAATTGAATTTTATGTAATTGATGGAATTGAAAGAGAAGCATGGCGTGAATTGTTTGAAGATATAAAATAACAATTTTAATATATTGCGAACTAAATAATAAAATTTGATCTTTGAAAATTGAATAATACGGTATTTAATAGAGGAATTGTCATAATTTATAATAATATTGTATAATAGGGTTATATTGGTATATAGAAAGGGTGATAATGATGGCAGGAGTAGTTTTAAGTGTAATTTTAATTATGGCATTAATTTTAGGTGTCTATATATTTGGAGTATATACTGCAAGTAGAGAAGATAGTGAAATGCACATAGAAAAAGAAAATAAAGATAAAAATGTTATTATAGAAATATTTTTTGAGGTAATATTATCATTTATAATTGTATTTTCATTTATGTTTTTATTTGAACGTATTGGGTTCAAACAAGAGCAAACAGGTATTGCAGTTTCTATTATAGTTGTTTTTACTATTATTTTTTGTACAAATAAAATTATTAATGAAATAAGAAAAATAAATAGATAGATTTCTAATAAACCAATTTAAACTTTTATGATTAAAAATTAAATATTAATAATTATACCGTATTATTCAAAAAGAATATGCGGTATTTTTTAGTGCACAATTCAAAACTATTAAGAAATAGATAAAGGAGAGATAAAAATGGCTAAATTAATAGGGTTGGGATATGATAATAATGTTAATGCTGATAAAATAGTTGCAATTGTAAGTTCAAGTGCTGCACCTTCAAAAAGAGCTATTAAAAATGCTAAAGATAAAGATTTATTAGTTGATGCGACAAATGGATGTAAAACAGCAGCAGTAATAATTATGGAAAGTGGACATGTTGTTATAAGTGCTTTAAAAGCTGAAACAATAAGAAAAAGAAGTACAGGGATATAAAATAATATAGAAAAAAAGAGAAAAATATATAAATAAGATAAATAAGTATAAAAATAGTGCCTAAATTTAAGAAAGTTTGTCAATAAACTAAAAAAAATAAAGGTGCTATTTTTTTATAAATATATTAAGATATTTGTATAATAAATCAGAAATAACATGAAGTTCATAAGGATATTACTTATTAAAGTTTAAAAATGTCCACTTTGAATGGGTTGGGGTAAACTATATCATTTTTTAGGAGGGATAGGTATGAATAAAGAATTGGTAAGGCAATTATATTGCAATGGATTAAATGCAAGAGAGATTTCAGAAGAGTTAAATGTTAATAAATCAGCAGTAAACAAATGCATCCAAAGAAACTTTAAAGATTTAAAGCCTATTCATTTAAAAAATAGAAAACATCTAAAGTTTTATGAAAATGAAGTTAGAAAAATAACAAAATATGAAAGTAAGCAGTATATGAGTGATAAAACTTTTATATTAAAGAATAGATCAATTTATGAAACTAAAGAAGATGGGGATATAGTTTTAAAAAAGAATATAGGATGTGTACTTCCTTGGGATGTTCCAAGAAAATTAACAAATGAGTTTAAGGGTTGTTAGAAATAACAGCTCTTTTTATTTTATAAAAAATATTAAAGAGGAGAAGTGGAAATGAAGATAGGAGAAATTTTAAAGGAGTTACAACCATGTGAGTATAGTAAGTTACAGCAAAAAGAAATAAAAAAAGTTAAAAGAAGAAAAAGAGAAGAGAAGTTAAATATAAAAGAATTAATGTCTAGTAGATATTATAAGCATGGTCGAGGTGGAGCAATTAAGCAGGTGAGGTAATGGCTAGAAGAAAGAGGAAAATAATACTTGAAGATACTGAAAGAAAAAAGAAAGTACCAGCACTTCCTATTCAAGAGCGTGATTATAATAGATTTAAATATAAGTTAGAAGAAATAAGTAAAGATTGTCCAGAAAGAAATTTAATGATTTTTTATATTGGCGTTGCTACTGGATATAGATTAGTTGACTACTTAGGATTAACAAATGGAGAATTAAAAGAGTTTTTGGATGAAGATAAGTTTATTATTCAAGAAAGTAAACAGTATAATGCATGGAAGACACATATTGCTAATAATCCTAATTCAAAAAGAAAGCCACCAGCTCCTAGAGAGTCAATAATTCAAACAAATCTTAGAAAGAAAATTAAAGAATATGTTAAAGGTAAAAAGAATAGTGAATATGCTTTTCAAAGTGAAAAGTACCCTGGGGAGCCTATAACTCCTAAAACGTATAGTGCAATATTAAAAAAAGTTGGAGAAGAATTAGGATTAAAACATATTACTGGACATAGTTTAAGAAAAACATATGCTCAAAGGTTATGGCAAGAAAAAAGAGATTTAGAGTTTGTTAGAAAAAGTTTAGGACATAAGTCAATAGAAACTACAAAACATTACTTAGGATTGGATAATGAAATTAAAGAAGATGCATCAAGAATAGCAGATTCAAAATTATAATTTTTTGTACTTAATACGAAAAAAAGTAACAGATGCATATAAGAAAGAAAAAATAAAAATTACTACTAATATATGCACTAAAAAAATAGTATGTGTAATTATAGGTGTTATTTCGCATAAGGAAGTTATAATAGTAATGTGGTTCAAAGTATTGATTTTAAAGGCTTTAAATAGGTTTTTAGAAAGAATAATTAAAATCTTAAAAAATTTTAATACAAAATAAAATAAAGATACAAACGGATATATACGATTAAACAAGTAAATAAGAGGGTTTACAACGTATAAATTGTAAGGGGGTGTTAAGGTGACAGGAAAAGAAGAAGCATTTAAGTTATTTAAAGATAGTGGAGGAAAAATAACTTCAAAAGAAATAGCAGAAAAGCTTGATATAAGTGTAAATACAATAAATTCATGGAGAGCTAAGGAAAAGTGGAGAAATAAGATAAAGGGACAGTTTGAACCAGGAAATAAAAAAGCGGTAGGACATGGAGCACCAAAGGGTAATTTGAATAGGCTTAAGCATGGAGAATATTGTGATCCTTCAAAATTCTTAGATAAAGGTTTTTTGGCTAAATATATTCCAGCTGCTACGAAAAATATAATTAAAGGTGTTTTAGAGAATGGAGTAACACACCTAGATATGCTATGGGATAATATAGTATTACTTTATTCTTCAATAATAAGATCTCAAAAGATAATGTATGTTAAGAATCAAAATGACTTAACTAAAGAACTAAAGAGAAGTAAAATTAAAACTAAAACTAGAGAAACTGAAAAGACAGCAACTACAGAAGATGAAAAGGAATTTGAGTATGAATTACAGTTTGCTTGGGATAAGCAAGAAAGATTTATTAAATCTCAATCAAGTGCAATGAAAACTCTTAATTCTATGGTTAAGGATTATGAGGAATTATTACATAAGAATTGGGATTTAGCAACAGAAGAACAAAAATTAAGAATAGAAAAACTTAAGTTAGATATATCTAAAATAACTGGTGAAGAAAACACAGATAAGAACAAAAATACTAAGCTTGATTCTATATTAGAACAATTAAGTGAATAATATAAAATTTCGCAAAAACATAATTTAGCGAAATAAATTTTGAGCTGATAAATTTATTTAATGAATTTAAGCCATTTGTAAGGGGTAAAAATAGGATGGAAGTTTACTTTAACTAAACATTTGATAAAAAATAGAATTTATTAAAGAAAAAAGTTGGAGAAAATATGTCAAATGAATATAAGTTATCAAAAAAATATAAAGATTTTATAAAGCATAATGCACCAGTAGAATGTTTAGAAGGGACAACTGCAGCAGGAAAAACTACAGTAGGAATACTAAAGTTTATGTTACAAGTTGCTAAGTCTAAAAAGAAACAACATGTTATAGCAGCTAAGACTACTGGAGTAGCTGAAAAGAATATAATACAAAAGGAATATGGGATTACTGATGTATTTGGGGAGTTTGTAAAGTATAACGGTAATGGTGATAAAGATGATAAGATACCACATATAAGATATACCACACCAAATGGTGAAAAAGTAATATATATTTTAGGTTATGATAATAAAGAAAAATGGAAGATGGCATTAGGTTCACAATTTGGATGTGTTCTTATAGATGAGGTTAATACAGCAAATGTTGAGTTTGTTAGAGAAATAAGTACAAGAAATGATTACTTGATGATGACACTCAATCCAGATGATCCAAACTTACCAATCTATAAAGAGTTTATAAATTGTGCTAGACCATTAGAAAAATATAAAGATGATGTACCAAGAGAAATAATGGAGCAGTTGAACAGTGAGGAAAAAACAAACTGGACATACTGGTTCTTTTCTTTTTATGATAATGCATCATTAAGTGAAGAAGATATTGAAAAGAAAAAGTTAAGTGCTCCCAAAGGTACTAAGCTTTATAAAAA
>JABLTL010065194.1_pt1 | contig 29640 bp, 24 predicted proteins | sample 7160151 | NCBI WGS metagenome assembly JABLTL01 (sample SAMN14651223, study PRJNA627086) | human gut metagenome | isolation source: feces | host: Homo sapiens
AGTTGGCAAGAATCTCATCAACATGGAATTAATTTAATATGGGGTATTAGCTCAGTCGGTAGAGCACTTGACTTTTAATCAAGTTGTCCGGGGTTCGAATCCCCGATGCCTCACTAATTTTAAGAGCACTGTCAAACTGACAGTGCTTTTTTCATGTCCGGACAGTCACGTGGAATACCATCCTACACATTGTATGAAAACACCCGTTAAAACTCCACGCTATAGAGTATACAGATTTAAAAAAGTATCTGCTACAATAGAGTCAGTTAAGAAAAAGGCAGCGTGTTTCGGGGGATTCATAGCTGTACGTTTTGTGGGAAAGAATACTTCAGGAGGTGTAGCAAATGATTATTATTGGCGAAAAGATCAATGGTTCCATTCCTTCTGTGGCAGAGGCCATTGCAAAAAGAGATGCGGAGTTTATCAAAGACCGTGCAAGAAAACAGGCAGAGGCCGGAGCAACATTTATCGATTGTTGCGCATCTGTTCCGGAAGAAGAGGAAGTTGAAACATTGAAATGGATGATCGACTGTATTCAGGAAGTAACAGATATTCCGATTTCTGTGGACAGCCCGAGTGCGGATGTACTTGTACAGGCGTATAAATTCTGTAAGAGACCGGGACTTTTCAATTCTGTATCCGGTGAAGGTGACAAGATTGATAAGATTTTTCCTGTTATGGCACAGGAAGAGAATAAGAAATGGGAAGTTATCGCTCTTCTCAGTGATGACACCGGAATCCCGAAGAATGCAGCAGACAGGCTTCGCGTATTCGATAAGATCATGGAGAAAGCTAAGGAATATGGAATCTCCCCATCCAGGATCCACATTGATCCGCTGGTAGAGATGCTTTGTACATCAGAGAATGGAATTGAGACAAATATTGAAGTTATCACTTCTGTTCGTGAGCAGTATCCGTCCATTCATATTACAGCAGCAATCAGTAACATTTCTTTCAACCTGCCAGTTCGTAAGCTGATCAACCTTGGATTCATGGTATTGGCTATGAATGCCGGACTGGACAGTGGAATCCTTGATCCGACAAACAGAGACATGCTTGGTCTTATCTATGCAACAGAAGCTCTTCTTGGAGAAGATGACTACTGTATGGAATACATCGGAGCATACAGAGAAGGTCTGATCGGTCCGGTAAAGAAATAATGAATGTATTTAAGAAACCTGCCGGGTTGCGGAGCCTGACAGAATAATCTTAGATAACATATATGGGAAGCACCAATGTACGAAAAAAGATAGCAGTCCCTAAGAAAAAATTTAATGAGTGCAAAATCAATTTCAGGAGGTAAAGTATTATGAGTAAAATGGATGAAGTTTTTGATCTGGTAGTAAGAGGAAAAGCTAAACTGATCGGCGCAGCAGTTCAGGAAGCACTTGATGAGGGGAATGCAGCACCAGATGTTCTTGATAACATGATCAAGGCTATGGGTGTTGTAGGTGAAAGATTTAAAAATAATGAGATCTTCGTTCCTGAGATGCTGGTAGCAGCAAGAGCTATGAAGAAAGGTGTAGATGTTCTGAAACCGCACCTTGCAGGCGGAAACGCAGGCGTAGCTGGAAAGATGATCATTGGAACAGTAGCAGGCGATCTTCATGATATCGGTAAAAACCTGGTAGCTATGATGATCGAGAGTGCCGGATTCGAAGTAATTGACCTTGGTGTAGATGTTCCGATCGAGAAATTCGTTGAAGCAGTACGTGAGAATCCGGATGTTAAAGTTGTAGGTGTATCTGCACTTCTGACAACAACCATGCCGGCTATGAAAGATACAGTTGAAGCTCTTAATAAAGAAGACTTCCGTAAAAATATCAAGATCATGGTTGGCGGAGCTCCTATCACTCAGGAATTCGCAGATGAGATTGGCGCAGATGCTTACACAGCAGACGCAGCAACAGCAGCTCAGGTTGCAAAACAGCTTGTAGCATAATGTAAATGTAGATGAAATAATAGTAACGGTCATAAAAATGATCCGCAGAGACTATGAAAATAAAGATAGTTTCTGCGGATTTTTTATAATTAAGATATGTTCGCAGGGTTTATCAGTAATAGTTTGTGATGCGTTTTTATGGGAAAAGGTTGTAGATATATGTTAGAAGATGGATGTATAAGTTAAGACTTTACTTACTGAAGACAAATGGTTAAACTGGTAATAGTGAGAAAATCAGAGCAGTAAAGAAAACTGAGGCAGTAGAATACCGTCTGAAAATATGGATAGAAATATAAAGTACAGGGGTGGTGGATTTGAATACATACAAGGTGTTTTTTACAAAAGAAAAAAAAGAAGTTTCGGTGCAGGAAGGTACAACTGTACTGGAAGCTGAGAGGATAGCAGGGTTATCCCCAGATGCACCATGCGGGGGTGCCGGAAAATGTGGAAAATGTACCGTAAAGATCAACGGCTCTGTGGAAAAAGCCTGCCAGATAAAGATTACGGCAGATCTTGAGGTAGAAACAATTGGGCAGGCATCGGAACACAGGATTCTTGTAAAAGGAACAGAGAGAGCAGTAGCTTTTCAGCCGGAGCTGGAGATCCTGGACATTGAGATACAGCCATGTAAAGTTGGGGAAAACAGCTCAGACTGGAAAAGACTTTGCGAAGCTGTAAATAAGAAACTCCGGGAAAAAGGCAGCAAGGCAGACCGGGTGTTCCGGCCGAAGCTGGAAATACTTCCTGTAATCAGCCACCTTATGAAGGAAAAAGGAGGAACAGCCAGAGCAATCGTAAGCGGTGATGAAATGCTGGAGCTGAAAGAACAGGACGATAAACCGGTACTGATGGCTGCATTTGATATTGGAACAACAACCGTAGCTGGGTATCTTCTGGATGGAAGAACAGGAGAACAGCTGGCAACAGCAAGTGCTTTGAATGTACAGACAGAATATGGTGCGGATGTTATCATGCGTGCCAATTATTCTCTGGAGCATGGTGCAGAGGAACTTTCTGCGTGTATCAGAGTGCTTTTGAAAAAACTGATCCGTACACTTTGTAAAGAAGCGGGAAAAGAGCCGGAGGATATCTATCAGGTCAGTGTTGTGGGAAATACCTGCATGCATCACCTTTTCCTGGGAATCGTGCCGGATTCTCTTGTTCATGCACCATATAATCCGGCAATCAGTCATGGCCTTACATTTCCGGCAGAAAAATTCCGTCTGGGAATCCATCCGGGCGGACAGCTGATCGCGCTGCCTGTCATTGCAGGATTCGTAGGAGCTGATACTGTTGCCTGCCTTCTGGCTGTAAATCTTGAAGAAGAGAAAAAAATGACTCTGATGATCGATATTGGAACAAATGGCGAGATTGTTCTTGGAAATTCAAAACGCCGCATTGCGTGCTCTACTGCGGCAGGTCCGGCTTTTGAGGGCGCAAAGATCGCCTGCGGTATGCGAGGCGCGGAAGGTGCTGTTGAGCATGCACATCTTGAAGAGGGAAGACTTGTATGCAAGGTAATTGGAGGTGGCAAGCCGACGGGAATCTGCGGCTCCGGACTGATCGATATCATTGCAGGACTTCTGGAAGCAGGAGTGATCGATGAGACAGGAAGGCTGATGGAAGGACCGAGAGTTGTTCAGATCGATGACAATACGAAAACAGCATATCTTCTGGCAGGTCCGTCTGAATCTGGTAATGGAAAACCTGTATATTTAAGTCAGAAAGATATACGTGAAGTACAGCTGGCTAAGGGGGCTATTGCTGCGGGAATCGCCCTTCTGGCAGAGCAGATGGGAATTACTCTGGAGCAGATCGAGCAGGTTTATATTGCAGGAGCTTTTGGCAACTATATGGATCCTGCAGGGGCATGCAGGATCGGCATGCTTCCGGGAATCCTGAAAGACAGGATCATTCCGGTCGGAAATGCAGCAGGAGAAGGTGCAAAGCTGGCTCTCTTAAATAATAAGGAACTTGAACGTGCGGAGCGTCTTGCACGCCATACAGAATTTCTGGAGCTGGCAGCACTGCCTGAATTCCAGGATGAATTTGTAGATCAGCTGGAATTTCCGGAAGAATAAGAAAGTCTGTTTTACTCGATTGGAAACAGATTTTGGCATAGGTTATTAAGTGCAGAATTTATGTGGAGGGAACGATATGGACTTAAAAGAATTACAGCAGATGGGAAAAGAGATCGGCTTTTTTAAAATAGAGGAAATGGATACCGGGAAGATCAAACTGCTTCCGGAGGTGCGCCAGATGTGCAGCACAGATAAATGCCACATGTATGGACGAAACTGGAGCTGTCCACCTGCATGCGGAACTCTGGAAGAGTGCGGAGAAGATATCTCAGGTTATACAAGAGGTATCATCGTTCAGACAAAAGGCGAGCTGGAAGATGAATTTGACGGAGAAGGCATGATGGAAACAGAGGCACTTCATAAAGAACATTTTGTGGAGATGCACGACAGGCTGAAAAAAGAATTTCCAAAGCTTCTTTCTCTTGGAGCCGGATGTTGTACCAGATGCGCCAAATGCAGCTATCCAGACGCACCGTGCCGTTTTCCGGAGAAACGTTTTTCTTCAATGGAGGCATACGGAATGCTGGTAACTCAGGTCTGTCAGGACAGCGGGATCGAATATTATTACGGACCTGGAACGATTACATACACCAGCTGTTTTTTCCTGGAATAAAAAGAATGAAGAGGCATGAACAGGTTAGAAAAATTTTTCGGTTCTATTTCTGCGAAAGGCTGACATAGATTTTTGGTAGCTGTATAGCTGTGGGAAATGCGCATTCCCGGCTTTGTCCATTGCAGATGGCTGCGGTGGGAAGAGCGAACAGTAATCGGAAACCTGAAGTTTTAGTCTTTGGCAGAAAGGCGGTATTTTTATGGGATGTGGAAAATTTCATGAATTTCATGATTGCAGTGAACAGAGTGATCGTATGGAAATGCTGCGGATCTTTCAGGTGGCAGCAGTGTTCTTCGGAATTCTTATGGAAAAAATCTCCCGCGTGCAAACTGCCGGAAGAAAAATGATCGGAAGAGGACAGGCATGGTATGCAGCTGCCTGGGCAGATTGGAGATGTGGGACAGGTTATGAAAGTGTGCGAAATGCGGCAGATGCAGGCACAGGACATGATGGTGTGGCTGCATCAGGAACGGAAGTGTGCAGAAATAGATGGGGATATGCCCGCAAGGGACTAAAAACTGTAACGGATAAGGTTGATGTGGGTAATAATCCGAGAGATGGAAATGTGTGTTGGAAGTATTTGAGTAGAGGGCTGTCAAGATGCAAATTGCGAGGAAAAATGCACAGTGATGGCGCAGATCTCGCTGGTTGTGGCAGTTCGCATATTCGGCCCCCATATGCCTGCGCCCGAGGTGACGATATTGTGCATGTTTCCCTTTTTCAGGTAGCCGCAGGAATTTTCCCATACGAGGCTGGTAATGATGTTCAGGGGGAACAGCTGGCCGTCGTGGGTATGACCGCAGAGATCCAGGTCTGCACCTGAAGAAGCTACCTCATCCAGCTCCCCGGGCTGGTGATCCATAAAAATAACAGGGCGTCTCAGATCCAGTGATTTGGTAAGCTGGGAAGGACTCTTACGCGTGTCGTCCATTTTGCGGCAGCGGGAAGGGTCCTTCCGTCCTGTAAGATAAAACCGGTCATCAATAAGAACAGTCTCATCATTGAGAAGCCGGATGTTGGCATCTTTCAGGAACTGTGCCATTCTGGGATCATCGTAGTCCTTATTCGCAGAGCGGAAAGTGAATCCCGCAAGGATCGGTTCATTGAGGTCATGGTTGCCCCAGCAGGCATAAACGCCGTATCTGGACCGGATAGAACGAAGGGTGGAGGCAGTTTTTTCCGGGTTTTTCAGCCCTTCATATTCATTGTCAAAAATATCTCCGGCAATGCACACCAGATCTGGCTTTTGGGAATTAATTGCATTGACAAGAAGTTCTGCATTTTTTTCTCCGATGCTGTAGCCAAAATGAATATCTGCAAGCAGGACGATCTTAAGGGAATCCGTTCCTTCCACCTGCTTATCTACTTTCACATCATAAGTTTTTGTCTTAAGATTCCACTGATTTAAAATTCCATAAACACTGATGCCGATAATAAGAAGTGTGCAAATTGCCCCGGTGAGCACGAAAGCTTTCCGGGTGTAAAGCCAGTCCGGATGCAGCGTATGTTTCAGGATCAGTCTTGCCAGATCTGTTGTGACAATGATGATCAGAATATAAAGAAAGGTGCCCTGAAAATAATTTGCCGTATTTTTCAGAAAACGGTGAAATGCCGGCGGTTTCCGGATCAGAAAACTGGTGAGCAGTGAGGATGCCAGAAAAATATAAACACCCGCAAAGCACACCCGAAACAGCGGTGTCTGAAACAGATGCGTACAGGCTCCCATCCACAGGATCATCCAGCGGACGATATAAATATTAATGAGAATGTAAAGCGGTGCGAGAAAAATAGCAAGCATTAAATTTGGTAAACCTCCGTGATTTTCGTAAGTGCAGATGTTCAGGTTGTTACAGAGCAATATCACAGAATGTCTGTGAATACTTGAGCTATAGCTACACAAGTATAGCGCAAATAATAATTTTTTGCAAAAGAACATATATTATGAAAAAGACCGATTATGGTGTTTTTATGAAAAAATATGTGTACTTCCGGTATTTTGTGGTGTTTCTGGTGATCGTCCTGCCGTATTTTATGGGGGCGGTGTTTAATGGGGCTGATATGGTCATGGCGGAGCGCAGGCCGGAAGTGGAGATGTTTCTTCCGATTATTGTGTCTTCCCAGATCGGATCGGATATGAAAAAAGAAACCATAAAAGCGCAGACCGTGATCGCAAGGTCGAATATCCGGAGAATACTCGGGGAAGGGAAAATACTTCCGCAGATATTGCAGGAGAAAACTGATGGCAGAGATTATATTAGAAATATTTTTTCCAAAAAAGACAAAGTCTATCAGCAGGCAGCAGAAGAAACGAGTGGTCAGGTGTTGACATATCAGGGGGAGCTGAAGCTGCTCCCGTGGCATAAGGTCAGCGGGGGAAAAACACGCAGCGGAAAAGAGGCTTTTCGGGATGAGGCATATACATATCTGAAATCTGTGGACAGCAGTGCGGACAAAAAATCGCCGGATTATATGAATGTGGTTGAAATTCCCGTGAGTCAGGCCGGGGAGGTGAAGATCCGGGAACGGGACAGTGCGGGCTATGTGACAGAGCTTTCCGGCGGAAAAAATCTCCTGGAGGGAGAGAGTTTTGCTGTGGGTATGGGATTGAAGTCTGCGAATTTCAGTTTGCAGAAAAAGGGTGATGTGTATGTTCTGCGGGTGCGGGGCAGCGGACATGGAGCAGGTTTTTCGCAATTTGGCGGAAATGAGATGGCGAAGGGCGGGAGCAGCGCAGAGGAGATCCTGAAAAAATATTTTCCGGCCATGAAACTGGAAAATTTGTAAAAAGTGAATAGAGAGTCATATTCTGGACACCCTATAGATACAGAAACGATGTACTGGTGAACAGTTATCGGAAATGAACATATCAGACAGAGGTGGAAAGAATATGATGAAAAGTAAAGTTGTGAGAGGAATTATCAACGGTGGAGTTCTGGCAGCAGTGGCAGCTCTTGGGATCACAGTGTATCAGCTGGGAACCAAGCCCCTTACGGAGTCAAAAGATGATTCTGTGCAGATGGAGGAGACAGGACTGGAGGAAGAAATCTCCGATGAGGGAGATGCGGAAGTTTCCGGAAGTGGAAGCACGGATGGGGATTCGGTGAAGAATGCTGCGGTTGATGCGGACGGCATGGCTGGCAGCAGTGGAACAGGAGATATGGCTGACGGAGGTAGCAGTGCTGAAGGAACTGGTGCGGCAGCTGCAAATGTAAATGAAAGTAATAGTGCTGCGGTTGCCGGTGTGAATGGTTCTGCTGTAAGTAAAGCTGCAGGTAAATTAGCAGATGGTACTGGAGCAGATTCTGCGGAAACTGCATCTGCAGGTAATAATTCAACCGGAAACACCGGAACAGACAGTACTGAGACTTCTGCAGCGGGAATTGCTGCACAGAATCTGAATTTTACCGAGAATTCTCTTATGGAGTGGCCGGTCCGCGGAACGGTTCTGATCGATTATAATATGAACGAAACAGTGTATTATCCAACTCTCGACCAGTATAGAGTAAGCCCGGCGATCGCAGTTCAGGCTGTGGAGGACGCGCCGGTTTATGCGGCTGCAGACGGACAGGTGCTTTCTGTTGAGCAGGATACCTGCACCGGAACGACTGTGACGATGGAGCTTGGAAACGGGTATCAGGCTGTGTATGGACAGCTTAAAGATCTTACCGTTGCAGAAGGTGATACAGTAAAAGAAGGCGAAGTGATCGGAAATGTCAGCGAGCCGACAAAATATTATTCTGTGGAAGGCCCGAACCTTTATTTTGCAGTGAAGAAGGATGGAAATCCGGTGGATCCGTTTGAGTATCTGGAGTAAAATTTTTATATGAAAATTATGCGGGATATGGAATCCATCCCGCATAATTGTACTATACCCACATAAAATTTCACGAAGAATCTTTTTTACCGGGATGAAAACGTGTATAATCATAAATATAAATATCTGCACATAACGACAGCATATGACAGACATAAAGGACAGAAGAAGAGGTACATATATATGAATATTAATGAAATAGCCAGACTTGCAGGCGTTTCCAGAGCGACTGTATCCAGATATCTGAATAACGGATATGTAAGCAGTGAAAAGAAAGCAGTCATCCGGAGAGTGATCGAGGAGACCGGTTATCAGCCGTCCTCCCAGGCACAGACACTTCGTACGAAAAAAACAAGTCTGATCGGTGTCATCCTTCCAAAGATCAATTCCGATACCATAAGCCGTGAAGTTGAAGGAATCAGTGACATTCTTACACGGAGAGGATACCAGCTGATTCTTGCCAATACCAATAATGATGTGGAAGAAGAACTGAAGTATCTTTCGCTTTTTAAAGAGCGTCAGGTGGACGGAGTTGTTTTTATTGCCACCATGTTTACAAGGAAGCATAAGCAGATGCTTAAGGATTATAAGGTTCCTATTGTACTTCTGGGACAGCATCTGGACGGATATCCTTGCATTTATCAGGATGATTATAAAGCTGCTTTTCAGGTGACGGAGAAACTTGCGGAGAAAGGCAGCAAGTTTGCCTATATTGGAGTTACAGATAAAGATGTGGCTGTAGGTGCACAGAGAAGAAAAGGATTCGAAGATGCCCTTCGTAAGAAAAAGCTCGAGATTGTGCCTGAGAGGATGAAAGTGGGAAGTTTTACCATGGATTCAGGATATGAGATGGCCAGGGAGCTTTTTGAGGAGGATCCGTCCATTGATTCTCTTGTGTGCGCTACAGATACCATGGCAGTGGGAGCCATGACTTACCTTAAGGAGATAGGACTTCGCATTCCCGAGGATGTGCAGATTGCGGGAATCGGTGACGGAGTTCCGGGCAAGATCGTGGAGCCGAAACTTACTACCATGCATTTTTATTACAAAACAAGTGGGATGGAGGCAGCAGCTATGCTGGCCGACCTTATTGAGAATGATACCGGGATCAGCAAGGAGATCAAGATGGGATGTGAACTTGTGGAACGGGAATCTCACAGATAACAGAATAGTTAAGTCAGGCAGGAGCAGGTTCTTTTTGGAAAGGGATCTGCTTCTTTTTTGGGGATGGGGATTATGGCTCTGATATCGGTTCTTATGGAATATGTACAATTTTCAGTATGAAAATTTGTGAGATGTTTCGGATTTACAAATGAGATCGTTGTGGTTATAATACAATCAAGATATGAGAACGATTCCACATTAAAACGCAATGAAGAAAATAAAATATATGTGAGAAACTAAACAGAATATTGATAAATGATAAAAAAATATGACAAAACAATATTTTTAATAGTTAAAAACATATGGAATCAATCTCATAAAAATATAAATAATGGATCACAAAAAAGATAGAGATAACGATCATATCTGAGTTATAACGATATGCATCATCTGATCCACAAAAAAGAAAAGTAAAAAGAGGCTGCTGATAAAAAATCAGGCAGCAGCAGAAAAGGAGGATGGACATGGATTACAGAAAGACCGCACAGGAAATCTATGATCATATAGGAAAGAAAGAAAACATCATTTCTGCAGCCCACTGTGCAACAAGACTTCGTCTGGTCATTGCAGATAATGACAAGGCAGACAAGGAATACGTGGAGAATATCGACGGAGTAAAAGGTGTATTCTTCGCACAGGGACAGATGCAGATCATTCTTGGAACAGGAGTTGTAAACAAGGTTTATGATGAGTTCATCCAGATCGCCGGGGTTTCCGAGAGCAGCAAGGAAGAGCTGAAGCAGGTGGCAGCATCCAAGGCCAATCCGGTACAGAGACTCATTAAGACTCTTGGAGATATTTTTGTCCCGATCATCCCGGCTATCGTAGCCAGCGGATTCCTGATGGGAATAATGGAAGCTTTGAACTTCATGGTAAACAACGGCTTCCTGAACATTAATACCAACGGTTCCATTTATGTATTTGCACAGCTTTTCAGTAATACAGCATACACATTCCTGCCGATCCTCATCGCTTACAGTGGTGCAAAAGTATTCGGCGCCAACCCTTACCTTGGTGCGGTTATCGGTATGATCATGATCCATCCGAATCTGCAGAACGCCTGGACAGTTGCCACGGAAGGCGTACAGGCCACACAGAAAGTATGGTTCGGACTTTATTCCATTGACATGGTTGGATATCAGGGACATGTAATCCCGGTTATCATTGCAGTCTGGGTACTGGCACAGATTGAGAAGAGACTTCATAAAGTCGTACCTGCAATGTTCGATCTTTTTGTAACACCGCTTGTCAGCGTTTTTGTAACCGGCTATCTTACACTTTCCATTATCGGACCGATTTTCGTAACAGTTGAGAACGGACTTCTGGATGGAATCCAGTGGCTGATCGCTCTGCCATTCGGAATCGGAAGCTTTATCATGGGTGCTTTTTATGCACCGACAGTTGTTGCAGGTGTTCATCATATGTACACCATCATTGACCTTGGACAGCTTGCTAAATTCGGCGTTACCTACTGGCTGCCGCTTGCATCTGCAGCCAATATTGCACAGGGTGGTGCGGCTCTTGCCGTAGGCCTGAAATCAAAGAACCAGAAGGTCAAATCTATGGCTGTTCCGTCTGCATTAAGCGCATGTATGGGAATCACAGAGCCGGCGATCTTCGGTGTAAACCTTCGCTTTGGAAAGCCGTTTATCATGGGCTGCCTGGGTGGTGCATGCGGAGCACTTTTTGCTTCCATCACCAGTCTTGGTGCTACAGGAACAGGCGTTACCGGTATCTTCGGAATCCTGCTGTGCCTGAATAATCCGGTTTCTTATATACTCATGTTTGTCATTGCATTTGGTGTGGCTTTTGTACTCACATGGATGTTCGGATATAAAGACGAGGTACAGGAAACAGCTGGGAAAAATATTGAAACAGAGAAAAAGGCAGGTGCTCCGGCAGAGAATGCTGAGATGAAATCTGCGGAGGAAAAAACAGCTGAGAGCGGTGTGCAGACTCTCTACAGCCCGCTTGAGGGAACTGCGATCCCACTTTCAGAAGTAAAAGATGCGACCTTTGCATCAGAAGTTCTTGGAAAGGGCATGGCAGTGATTCCGTCCAAAGGTGAGGTAAAAGCACCTTGCGACGCAACAGTTTCTACAATTTTTGACACAAAACATGCGATCGGCCTTGCAACAGACAGCGGTCTGGAACTGCTGATCCACATCGGGGTTGATACCGTTGAGCTTGGCGGTAAATTTTACACAGCACATGTAAAAGATGGAGACCAGGTCAAAAAAGGCCAGACACTGATCACTTTTGACATGGAGGAGATCAGGAAGGCTGGTTACGATGTGACCACACCGCTGATCGTAACAAATACAGATGATTATGAAGAAGTAAAAATGCTTACAGAAGGAACAGTAAACAACGGTTCTGAGGTACTGGAGGTAAAATAATGAGTTCTCTGACAAAAGTGCTTGCGGAGGAAGTAAGAAAAATCGAGGAAACGGCAGCAGTAGGAATGGCGATGCAGAAGAGCCGCCTGACACATCATCTGATGCCGCCGACCGGATGGCTGAACGATCCAAATGGATTATGCTGGTATAAAGGAAGATATCATGTGTTTTTTCAGTATTCTCCCTTTGAAGCCAACGGCGGCCTGAAATTCTGGGGACATTATTCCAGTGAGGACATGATCAACTGGAGATATGAGGGTGTTCCGCTTCTGCCTGACAGTGTTTATGACTGTCATGGTGTTTACTCAGGCTCTGCACTTGCAGAGGAGGATAAACTTCATCTTTTTTATACAGGGAATGTGAAGATGGATGGAGATTATGATTACATTAACAACGGACGTTGTTCCAGCACTCTCCACGTGGAGAGTGAGGACGGCATCCGTTTTGGAACAAAAGAAGAGGCTATTTCCTGGACGGATTATCCGGAGAATTACACCTGCCATATCCGCGACCCGAAGGTGTGGAAGGACGGAGAAGAGTACCATATGATTCTGGGAGGCCGCCAGAAAGGCGACAAAGGTGCAGTTCTTTTTTATAAATCTGAGGATCTGAAGAACTGGACATTTGATCGTGACCTTACTACAGGGAATACATTCGGATACATGTGGGAGTGCCCGGATTTTTTTACTCTGGGTGACCAGGAGGTGCTTTCAGTTTCTCCTCAGGGACTGACAAGAGAGGAGTACCGTTTCCAGAATATTTACCAGTCCGGATATTTTATCCTGAAGGATGGTAAGCCGGAGGAAAAAGATTTCCGGGAATGGGATTACGGCTTTGATTTCTATGCACCACAGACATTCCAGGATGGAAAAGGCAGAAGGATCATCATCGGCTGGATGGGAATGCCGGATGCTGATGAAGAGTATGTGAATCCAACTGCTGAGACAGAAGGCTGGCAGCATTGTCTTACTGTTCCGCGGGAAGTTACTTATAAGAATGCAATGCTTTATCAGTATCCGGTGGAAGAACTGAACGGACTTAGAATGGATGGGATTTCTGTCAGCGGTTCTGATGTGGAGCTTCCGGTTAATGGACCATTTGATCTGGATATTAAGGTCAAAGGTGAGCAGGGCAAGATAAGAATTGGGGAAAACCTTTTCCTAGATTATCAGGACGGAAATATTTCATTAGCTCTCTCCGAAAAAGCTGGCGCAGGGCGAAAAGTGCGTAAGGCGCATATTCCATCCGGTAAGGTTGAAGCTCTCAGAATCCTTGCAGATACCACTGCAGTGGAGATCTATGCGAATGGCGGAGAAATTGTTTTTTCTACCAGGTATTATCCGGAGACAGATGAGCAGACTGTGAAGGTGGAAGCAGCGGAAGTTGATGGAAAGATTTATAAACTGAAGAATTGTGTGAGGGAGTAGGTGCTTTTGTTTCACAATTCATATTCACAGAAATAAAAAATGAACGTATAATAAAGCAGGTGGGAAAATCCGCAGCCGGAATCCCAGCCTGCTTTATCTTTGTTATAAGTGAAATACAAGAATTGTGCCGGCTGCTTGAGTATAGAAGGATGGCTGCTGAAGAAATGCTGGCGGCTGTCTTTACATAGAATATTTTCACAAAAGAGGAGACTGCTATGAACTACACATACATCGTGCAGTGTGCAGACGGCACGCTCTACACCGGCTGGACAAACTGCCTTGCCAGGCGGATGAAAGCGCACAATGAAGGCAAGGCAGGTGCCAAATATACCCGGACCAAGAGACCGGTGAAGCTGGTGTATTATGAGGGCTTTGCCACAAAGGAAGAGGCTATGAGCAGGGAGTACCGGATCAAGCAGCTGACCAGGGAGAAGAAGCTGGAGTTGATGAAATTCTGAATGTCGATAAGCATTTCGATACTTTAAGTGACTTCAAAGGTGTGGAGCATTATGCAGCGTAATTGAAAGATAAGGATATGTGTTCGCTGAATCTTATTGGTACCTCAACATAACAACTGAATCAAAAGTATCTCCGTTGTCAATCCACTGACAGCTGCCATCATTTTTTGCACAGATATCTTCAATTATGGACAGACCGAATCCATGGTTGAGGATATCTTTTTTTGATGTTTTGTGGTTGAATGGTCGTGCCGGATCTTTGCTGTTTTGCATGTGGACAGTAAGAAAACCGGCGGACATTTTTGATGTTACAGAGATAAACGGCGATTCAGAACCGGAAGCGTTGCAGCTTTCGATTCCATTATCCAGCAGGTTGAAAAATATACTGCTCAGTTCCGAAACGGGAATATTGGATTTCTCCGGAAGAAGAACCTCGTAGGTAACTTTGATATTTTTCTGCATGGCAAGAAATCTTTTGTCCGCAAGGATGGCATTGATCAGGCTGTCCTGGCAGATGGGGTGGAAACGTTCTCTCTGAAAATCATCGGTTATGGCAGGCAGGTAGTCCTGGATCTTATCATATTCGTTCGTTTTCAGGTAATTCTGAAGTGTCTCAAGTTTCCGGATGGTAGACTGCTGGAATTCTAGAGTCTCCTGCTTTCTGGAAACAAACAGCTGCTCCTGTTCTTTCTGTAACTGTTCCTGCTTCTGAAGAGCCTGAAATTTTGCCTCTTCCTGAGCATTTTTGAGCGATCGTCTGGCAAGAAGGTAGATCCTGCGGTAAGTGAGGGCCAGAAAAAAGAGAAGCATTATCTGGCAGAAGAGAGCATATTCCTGTAGCAGAGCTCCCAGGAAAAGAGATGCCTGAACACAGAAAAGTTCTATAAAAAGAATAGCAAAGCCTCGTTTCATAAAGTCCTCTTTTCCGGCGGAAGTTCTGAAAGAATTGTTTCCAGATATACATCTGCCTCAAGATATTTTTGGGTGCGGATCAGATAATTCAGTGAAAAGAGATGGTTTTCCATATCGTGATTCCATTTTCGCACAGATTGATATTCTTGTTCCATTTCGGTTGTATATTCCAGCTGTTTCTGAAGAAAACTCATCTGCTGAACCAACAGTTCGTGTCTTTTTTCTCTGAGAGAAATGTTGTGAAAAGCCCTGGCTATGATCAGACAGCAGAGAAGATTGAGAAACCAGTATAAAATGATCAGCCATTTTAACCAGGGAGAATTTTTACGGTATAGCAATATTCCCATAAGAAGTGAAGACGCCTGTACGGGAAAAAGGAGCTCAGCAATGGTAGTCAGCTGAATACTGTGGGAATAATTCCGGATTAGTGGAACCAGTTTTTTAATAAACAGCAATGCAACGAAGAAATCTATGATTATTAAAAAAAGCATTTCACCAGATGTATAAAGCAAATTATAACGAAACGATTCTTCGTGGTGTATAAGAGTGTAAATCGGCAGGGTAAACGTTGCAGCGATATTTTCAGAAACTGCCAGAATACATATTAAGATCAGAAATGTGGAAATCTTTTTTTTCAGAGGATCTGAAAAATAAAGAATTGTCAGGAGAAGGAGTGTCAACTGGATAAGCCAGGAGCCCATACTGGGAAACCAATATTTTGACATAAAGGCAGCTGTTATGGGCAACATAAATGAGACAAAAAAACGGCTACGGTTTTTGGGAAAAAAGCTCCGGGATGGCGTAAGGATACCAGTGCAAAATCGGACACAGATATAGGAAGTTATGAAAGAACTCGGAAGAAGAGTGTATAAAATAAATTTCAGAAACTGTGGCATGAGAGTACCTTCTTTCTTGGAAATGTTATAGGATATCAGAGCAAAATACGAAAGTCAGTCTTTCGGAATCACAGCATCAGCAGAGAAAAAGATTTTTTAACATCTTCATAATGTGCGCGGCTGACAGAAATCTGCTGACCGGTGGTCAAAGTAATTTCTGTATGCTGGAGCCTGGAAACTGCATGAAGGTTCACAAGGAAACTTCTGTGGCAGCACACGAAAAAATCTGGAAGCTGTTGCTGGAGAATATTCAGTTTGTCACGGACTGTATAGGTTTCAGTTTTTGTATAAATAAGTGTTTCACGCAGATTTCGTTCCAGATACAGGATATCATTTACCGCAATTCGGATGTGAGAATGTCTGATCTTAAGTGTGAGAAACTGTTCTTCATTTGTCTGGAGATTTTTAAGTGCAGCATCCAGAGCAGCCGGTAGATATTCATTAAGCCGGTTTTTGTAAATGAAATAGGTGTGTTTTGTGGAATAGACATCGGAGGCATATTCCAGATACTGACTGATAAAGATCAGCTGTGTCCGTGGATTCTCCCCGTTTATCATCTGGCCAAGTTCAATTCCGGAAACTGTATCCTCTCCCAGAGAAATATCCAGAAAAACAATATCATAAGGACATCCCATTTCTGGCAGAGAAGTCATGAATTCCCTTCCGGAGAGAAATGGATGCAGTTCATAAGGGACTTTCAGAATGGTTTCAATATTTTTCTTTATAATCTCCACAAAGATCTCACTGTCTTCGCAGATTGCAATTTTCAACATACGCATACTCCGGAAAATTATTCGGCTGCCCGAGGCAGCCGTAGTGTCGTTATATGTCAAATATACATGAAAATAATGGGAAAGTCTATGATAAAACAGGTTAAAACTATAAATACCTAAAACATACTAGTTATTACATTTTTTTTGTTATTTATGCAGAAAGGTTGAAATGAGATATGAAAAATGTATAATTATAATAAAAAACATTTATTGTAAGGCAGGTGAAAACTGAAAAATACGGTATAAACGTCAGATAAAGAAACAGGAAGTAAAAGAAAAAGGAGGAAGAGAAATATGAAGAGGAAAAAATTGAGAACAGGAATCAAGAAGTTTTTTAGTGTGATTATTGCAGTGGCTATAATCATGACGGGGGTTTTTGCTCAGACGGAGATTGCCAGTGCAACAACTTATAAGTGGATGAGCAGTGCGCGTGCATTGAAATTGAATCAAACATATATTGGAACAGCACAGCCTCAGAAAAGTGGATATGACTATGATGGATATTTTTATGTATATTTGCCTGTCAATATGAATGTAAAACTAACAGTACGGGAAGTTGGAACAAAGCATTTTTCGTGGATATCAGTTTATAAAAGTAATGGAGAACGAATTAAATTTCTGGCAGATGATGATGAATGGGAATATAATTATAATACCAAAAAAAGTACATATACAAAAAAAATGAGTCTGCGCAAAGGTGGATATTATATCAATGTACATGAAATGTATAATGCAGTTTGGGGAGAAAGTCTGACTCAAACTTATAGCATAAAACTTACCGGTACACTGACATCCACAACAAGAATCACCGGGATGCGAAAGCTTTCAGGAAGAAATCTTAAACTGGCATGGAAACGTATGAGTGGTGTCAGTGGATATGAAGTATTCAGAAGCACTTCCAAATATGGAACATACAGAAAGGCTGCAACTGTTTCAGGAATTGTATATGTTAATCGAAATCTGACAAGGAACCGTACATATTATTATAAAATAAGAGCATTTAAGAAGATTGGAGGCAAGAAATATTATGCACCATCTTCAGCTGCCAAAGGAATCAGAATGTAAGAAATAGCCACAAAAAATCTCTCGGTTCACAGATTTGTGAATCGGGAGATTTTGCCTTTTTGAGTTCAGTACTGAAAGTTTGAAAGAAGAGTTGACGGATTTTACAGCTAAGATTAATGGAAAATCGTATGGATCACCAATAGGCAAATATGAATTTGAAGTAGAGAATGGAGGAGTGGGTATGAGCAGCAAAAGAAAAAAAGGTAATTATCATTTGTTGATTTTACTGGGTATTTTATTAGGTGTATTTTTTGTTTCTATATCTGTATATGCCAGAGATGGGACATTAGGTTACGGAGAAAGTTTTTCTGTAAAAACCAAGCCTGGACAGTGGGCATGGTGTGGTGAACAGCTGTACTGTGAGAATACATTGGATAATTATCTCCAGGTATCGGTAAAAGGAAAATTGCCGATTTCAAAAATAAAATGCTCATGGGAGGGATTTAGAGATGGAGAGGAGGACTCGTGTACTATAAATCTTCCGAGAAGTAAGTGGAAATATAATGCTTCAAGTAAATGCTGGACAACTAAATGTAAGCTGCGGGCAGTAAGTTTTACATTTTTTTCTGTATATGATACAAATAAAACAGCACGCACAGTAACTATGAAGATCATACCGGTTATGCATAAGGATAGAATTGTACATAATTATAAGGTTGCAGCGTTTTCTGGAAAAGCAAGCATATCATGGAAGAAGTATAATCAGTATTTTTATGTTCAGATTTATAGAAGTACTTCTGCAAAAAGTGGATATAAAAGAATTGCAACTGTAAGTGAAAATGCGGGAGGTTATACAGATAAAAATGTAATAGCAGGCAAAAAATATTATTATAAAGTTCGGAGAATATATCAATCGCGTTGGTGGTATAGTAAAAAGATTTACTATATAAAATCAGCATTTACAGGAGCTAAATCAGTAACTATCCCAAAGAAAGCTTCATCAATATCCAATACCTCAGAGAAAGTAATAAAGCAGGCATATTCTAATTATGTGAAAAAATATAAACGAAACATCAGAGCATACAGTATTGTAAATATTGGCCCGTCAGATAAGCCTGTATTGCTGGTAGCTACAAGTTCCGACTGGGTACAGGGAAATACTTATTACAGTTGCAGCGTTTATTGTTATATTAATGGAAAAGTAACCTACATGGATAGTTATGGTGGAGGTCGTCCATTGACTTTATATAAAAAGAATGGACAGAATTATCTCGGGAATGGAACCTCAAGTGATAAAACATATGCATGTATCAAAGATAACCAGTTTTATGTTTTGGGTTATCTGAATTCAAAAGAACAATATTGTCCTGCAAGTGTAATTTATTATAAGGGCAGCAGAAAGGTATACAAAACCTATACAATGAGCAAGTCAAATTATAATAAAGCAACAAAGGCATACAAGTATGGCAGTAGTGTTAAATTTAAGAAGGTTCGTTAGGATAGGTGTAAGAATATGGAGGAATGCGTATGAAGAGAAAAATTCGATTAGGTGTAATATTGCTGGCCATTATGACACTTTTTTCAGGAGTGCCAGTTAGAGCAGCAGCTTCAAATTATATAATGGGAGATTATGGAAGTTATATTATTGGAGGATATCGATTAAAGAATAATGGAAGTGGCCTTTATTCTCGAAAAAGTGCGGCAGGAAACTGGAAGAAAATAGCCAGTAATGTTCAAGCGTTTACTTCGAATGGATCAGTTATTTATTTTACAAAAAATAATTATAATTATAATTCGGAGCAAGGCAATGCCCATGTGTATTCTGCATCTGTAAATGGTGGTAGAGTCAAACGTATAGGCATTTTTAAAAACAGAGCAATTGATGGAATTTATTATTATAATAATAAGTTATATTTAAATGAAAGACGCGGAAAACATGGAATTTACATAAGCGAATATTCACTAAGAAGTAGAAAATACCGAAAAATAAGAACCGGACAAATATTAGATGCATATAAAAATTATGGTATGTATGTAAAAAATAGTTATTATAAATGGACAGAACCTTTATATTCAATAAATCTTACAACAGGTAAAATGAAAAAATTGGGAGCAAATTGCTATGGACATGATACTGCGGGAAGATATGTATATTTTGTTAATTACAGTAAAAAAACAGGTGTGCAGTGGAATTCAGGAACATTTGTTGTAAAACGTGCAGTAGTCAGCGGAAGTAGTGTGAAAACCATAACAAAAAAATTATACGGAAAAGTGCGAAATATTACTTCTAAGTATGTAGAATATGAGAACAATGGAATAACAAAAAGGGCATATTATTAGTAAACATTAATGCTTATGTTGTTAGTATAAAGGAGCAGGATTCAAAGGTGAAAATTATACAGAAGGGAATTATGAAGAAGATGAAAAAAATAAAGAATATAAAGAATATAAAGAATATCTTGGGCCTTGTTTTAGGTATTTTCATAATAAGCTGTTTTGCGTTTTGTAAAGATGTTTCGGCGGCGGTTAATGCCAGGCTATCGACAGGCAAAACTTACACAAATTATGATATTACAGGAGATAGAAGAAATGACAAAATAAAAATCCTGCTGAGAGGGAGATATTATAGCAGTTATTCGTATTATACAATTCAGGTAAACGGAAGGACTGTATATACATCGCCTAAAAATTTGGGATTAGATGGAATCAGGGCGAACTATATAAAACTTGATAATGGAAAAGCGTTTCTGTGCGTTGAGGAGTACAGTGGGGGCGAATTTCCGTCAGGAGGAAAAATACTGAGATATTCCCGAGGAAAAATGGTATCTACCTTGAATTTTAAAGACACTACTCTAGGCCAGATGTATTTCAAGTCTGTATCCCGAAATACAATTAAATGTGGATATGGAACAGGACATTCGGCTACCACAGGGGATAGTTATGTAATTTATTCTTATAAATATGTAAATGGGAAATTTATAAGAACGGGAAATATAGCAGGTATAAAAATACGAAAACAAAGTAATGATTATAGGTATTCGAATTATTCTTCATCTACACGTCTTACAGTAAATAAAAATATAATTGTATATAAAGATACAGGTGCAAAAAGAAAATATTTTACTTTAAAAAAAGGAAATCATATAGTTCTTGATAAAGTTTATTTTAATGGATCATATACACGCTACAGAATCAGATATGGAAATAAAATTGGCTGGATAAAGCCCAATACGGCAAAGTTTGTATCTGAAAATAGGAATCAGTTATTTAATGGATTACTTTTCTGCGGCTGATTTGTCAGGAACTTTTAAGGAATAATTAAACCCGGTTCATGGAGTGATTCGTGAACCGGGTTTTTGCAGAATTTGTCGAAATGTTTTGATTGCACATTCGCCCATATTGTGCTAAGATAAAGAAAAGCATTTCATTTCTATTGTTGATCTATACGGGTTCTTCCGTATCTGAAATTCATCAGCCGTTCGGCTATACAGAGAAATCTCAATGCTTAAATCACATAATCACGCAGGGGGATTTCCGGAAGAACGTTTTTACCATGGGATTCTCCCGACCTTTCTGACAAGGAGGATACTACATGGCAGAGAACAATATGGATGTATTAACAGCGAACCGAACTTATAAATCCAGGATTTTTGCAATGCTGTTCAGTGACAGGAATGAACTGCTGAAGCTTTGGAGTTGAAGGCTGTTATGTTGAATATCAATAAAGGCCATAACCGGAAACTGATGGAAACCTGCAAGACACTTCATGACTACGCAGAATACACTTCCCGGGTACGTGAATACGCAGCGGAGATGTCACTGGATGAAGCAGTAGAGCGGGCGATTATAGAGTGCATCAGTGAGGGGATACTGGCAGATTTTCTGAGAAAGAATCGTGCGGAGGCGAAGAAAGTGAGTATATACGAATATGATGAAGAGAGACATATGAGGCAGACGAGGGAAGAAGGTGTGGAAGATGGTGTAAATAAGGTGGCAATTAATTTAATTAAGGCAAGAATTCTTACAGATGAGCAGATTAAGGAAGTGACCGGTTTAAGCCAGTCTCAGTTAGACTCTTTGCGAAAAAACGAGAATACTCAATAATCACCCCATTGTATACAACCCAATCACACAGTTATAAAAAAATATATCGAAAAAAATCTCTCCCAGAGCGCTTAACCATTTAAATTCCTGCCATACAGCGAATATAAATGTCTAAGCTTCCTCTGGAAGAGATCGCATCTTTACATTTCTGATCAATGAATTCCCATTCCGGCAACAAAGAAATACATCACAACGAAATGGCATATACTTCCTAGCATTACGAAAATATGAAACACCTCATGAGATCCGAAATTCTTATGCTTTGCATTGAAGATCGGCAGCTTCAGTGCGTAGATAACACCTCCGATGGTATAGATGATGCCGCCGGCCAGGAGCCAGCCGAAGCCTGCGCGGGGCAGGTTGTGGAAGATCGGGACGAAGGCCAGAACACAGAGCCATCCCATTCCGATATAGATCACGGAGGAGAGCCATTTTGGGCAGTTGATCCAGCAGCCCTTAAGGATCATTCCGATGATGGCAACAGTCCATACAAGTGCACAGAGGATATAGCCGGTGCGGCCGTGAAGGACAATTAAGCATACCGGAGTATAGCTGCCTGCGATCATGACGAAGATCATCATGTGATCTATTTTTTTCAGGCGGCGGTTTACTTTGGCGGTGGAGTCTACGGAATGATAAAGAGTGCTGGCCAGATAAAGAAGGATCATGGTCAGGATGAAAACACTCACTGCAAAAACATGAAGCATATCAGCGCTTCTGGCAGCTTTCACGATCAGCGGAGTGGCTCCGGCAGCTGCAAGAAGCATGGCGATTCCGTGTGTAATCGCGCTTCCCGGGTCTTTTAATTTAAATTTCATGATATAACACCTCCTGGATACAGAAAAATAATGTAGAAATCGATAGAACAACATATAGTATTCAAAACTACATATCAAGTATACGAATACTATACCACTCTTGTTCGAAAATGCAACCCCTTTTTCGTAAAATTTTATGTGGAATTAACATAAGTTTGCCTTGAAGTAAACATTCAGTCAGTATACTTATTCAGGATAAAAAAGCTGTTGTTCATAGAGTGAGCAGTAACAAATAAACAAGTCGGTCGGGCGACACGACAAAACAGGAGGAAAAAATGACAGATACTATATACATGAACAGGGAATTATCCTGGTTGAAATTTAATGAGAGAGTGCTTGAGGAGGCGGAAAATCAGGATAATCCATTGTGCGAACGGCTGACCTTTGCATCTATTTATCAGAGTAATCTGGATGAGTTTTACATGGTAAGAGTAGGTTCACTGGTCGATCAGATGTTTCTTTCCAAGGATATTCGTGAAAATAAAACAAATATGACACCAAAGGAACAGTTGGAAGCGGTCCTTTCAAGAACCAGAAAATTAAATCGAAAAAGAGATGTGATCTATGAGGAGATCATGGACAGCCTGAAAGAATATGGCGTTCAGATGCTTAATTTCCATAAGATCGAAAAAGAAGACAGGAACTATCTGGAACGCTATTTTGAGGCAGAAGTAGCACCGGTGATCTCACCATCTATTGTAGGGAAAAGACAACCATTTCCATTTCTCAGAAACAGGGAAATTTATGCAGTCGTAGTTCTTGAAACTAAAAAAGGAAAAGAGAAGCTTGGAATTATCCCATGCAGCAGTACAGGTATCCAGCGCCTGATCCCGGTACCTGGAAAAGAGGGAACCTATATGCTGTCTGAGGAACTGATCCTTCACTTTGTTTCAAAAATATTCAAGGGTTACCACATCAAGGCGAAATCTCTTCTGCGTATCACAAGAAATGCGGATATTGATGCAGATGCTCTCTATGATGAAGATCTGGATTACCGTGAATTTATGGTAGAGATGATCAAAGCCAGAAAGAAACTTGCACCGATCCGTCTGGAGCTTTCCAGAGAGATGGATGGTGATGTCGTGGAGACACTGTGCGATTATCTGGATGTAAATAAGAATTTTGTATTCCGTGGAGATACACCGTTGGATCTTTCATTTGTATTCCAGATCCAGGACGGCCTTCGTAAAAAAACAGAGCTTTTTTATGAAAAAAGAATTCCGCAGAAGTCACCGCAGTTTAATACGACAGAGCCGATCCTTGACCAGATCGCCAAAAAAGACCGTTTTCTCTCTTATCCATATGAAAGCATTAAGCCGTTTCTGACCATGCTTCATGAAGCTGCCAATGATAAAGATGTAGTTTCCATAAAAATGACTCTCTACCGTGTGGCTAAACAGAGTAAAGTCGTGGAAGCTCTTATCGAGGCAGCAGAGAACGGTAAAGAAGTATTTGTGCTGGTAGAGCTGAAAGCGCGTTTTGATGAAGAGAATAATATCGAATGGTCCAGACTTCTGGAAGATGCAGGCTGTCATGTGATTTACGGACTGGACGGTTATAAAGTTCATTCCAAGCTTTGCCAGATCGTCAAGAAAAAAGGCGGAAATGTGGAATATTATACACAGATCGGAACCGGAAACTACAATGAGAAAACGGCCCGTCTGTATACAGATCTTTCTCTGATGACTGCTGATCCGAAAATCGGAACAGAAGCAGCGCAGGTATTCCAGGCTCTGGCCATGGGAGAAACTGTTGAAGATATGGATCATCTGCTTGTGGCACCGAAATGCCTGCAGAATAAGGTGCTGGCAATGATCGATACAGAAATCGAGCATGCCAAGGCCGGAGAACCGTCTTATATTGGACTGAAAATGAATTCCCTGACTGATAAGCGGATCATAGATAAGCTGGCAGAAGCGTCCTGTGCAGGCGTACATGTTGATATGATCGTCCGTGGTATCTGCTGTCTTATTCCTGAGGTGGAAGGAAAAACAGAGAATATTCACATCATCAGCATTGTGGGACGTTTCCTGGAGCACTCCCGTATTTATATTTTCGGAACGCAGGAAAGAGCGAAGATATATATTGCATCTGCTGATTTTATGACAAGAAATACCCTTCGCCGTGTGGAAGTAGCAGCACCGATAGAGGATCCGGATATCCGTATGCAGATCCAGGAAATGTTTGTAACTATGCTCAGCGACAACCGGAAGGCACGGAAAATGAACAGTAAAGGTAATTATAAAATTGAAGAGTCAGATAATGCGCCGCTGAATTCCCAGGAGGTGTTTTTACAGCAGGCATATGCGAATGCAGCACCCGAAGGAAAAGAGCAGTGATAATCAGGCAGAAAATTGCAAAATCCACTCCTGACGGAATACAGGTTTTCTTTGATAATATAACTGTCATGTGATAAGATAAAAACAGTATTTTGTATAAAAACAGTTACCGGTCACAAATATTAACTGGAAACATGCAAACTGGAAGGGAGTAGTTTATGGCACACAAAAGAGTAGTGCTCTGTTTGTTAGGAACTGTTTTGGCAGCATCCATGTTGAGCGGATGTGCCGGAAAGAAGTCAGACCCTGTTACAATTACTGTATGGACATATTATAATGGAGATCAGCTTGACACATTCAACAATCTGGCAGAGAAATTTAATGAAACAGTTGGTAGGAAGCAGGGAATTACGGTAGATAGCAAGAGCCTTGGAACGGTAGAAGACCTGGAAAAAAATGTTCTGGCAGCAGCAGACGGAGAGGTTGGAGCTTCCGAAGTTCCGAATATTTTTTCTGCATATGCTGATACAGCATATACCATGGATCAGAAGGACATGCTGGTAGATATTTCTGGTTATCTTACAGATAAGGAAAAAGAACAATATGTAGAGGGGTATCTGAAAGAAGGAGACTTCTCAGATGATGGAAGTATTAAGATATTTCCGGTTGCGAAATCAACAGAGCTGCTTTTTCTCAATGATACAGACTGGCAGAAATTTGCAACGGATACAGGTGCGGAATATGATGATCTGAAGTCAATAGAAGGACTTGTAGAAACAGCAGAGAAATATTACAACTGGACAGATGAACAGACTCCGGATCAGCCAAACGACGGAAAGGCATTGTTTGGCCGTGATGCAATGGCCAATTACATTCTGGTAGGAGCCCAGGAACTTGGCTGTGATATTTTTGAAGTCAAAGATGAAAAAATGACTCTGAATTTTGATAAGGATGTAATCCGTACTTTGTGGGATAATTATTATGTTCCATATATCAGGGGATATTTTTCCGCGTCAGGACGTTTCCGCAGTGATGATGTAAAAACCGGAAATGTACTTGGCTATGTTGGTTCAACATCCAGTGCCACATTCTTCCCGACGGAAGTAACAAATGACAGTGGAGATACTTATGATATTTCACTGAAAGTACTTCCAAGTCCTAAATTTAAGGACGGCGATGATTACGCTGTACAGCAGGGCGCCGGAATGGTTGTGACCAAGGGCTCTGATGAAGAGATTAAAGCCAGCGTGGAATTTTTGAAGTGGTTCACGAAACCGGAGAACAATATTGATTTTTCCGTTGGTTCCGGCTATCTTCCGGTAACAAATGAAGCCAACAGCATTGATAAGATCAAATCTGTTGAGTCTGATATCAGCAGCTCTATGGAAGAGATCCTTACGAAATCTGTAGATGAGATCAATAATAACAACCTGTATTATATGCATGCATTCGAGAATGGAAATGATGCAAGAACTGTCCTTCAGGAAGCGTTCGAAGATGTTGCACAGCAGGATCGCGCAACGGTAGAAGAACGTCTGACAGAAGGACAGAGTGCACAGGAGGCAGAAGCTGAGTTTCTGTCGGATGATTATTTTGAAAACTGGTATCAGAATGTCCTTTCAGAGCTTCAGGCGTATGAAGGCTAACGCAGACTGAAGTCTCAGGAAGGAGGAGCTGCTGATCATGAAAAAAAAGGAGAAATCCATTTTTCGTACGATCCTGACAGCTATGTTGATGGTTCTTGGAATCGAGATACTGCTTCTGGTGGCTGCTTTAAGCATCAGTCATGTGAGCAGTCAGCTGGATCAGAATGCAGTTGATATTCTGAAAAAACAGGTGGATAACAGAAGCAGTTATCTGGAGAGCATTCTGTCTTCAGATCAGAATCTTTCAAATCTTTCAGAACGGATCAATGAAGTGACGGAAGAGCTGATTGATTCCGGTGAGATAGATATTCAGAATATCGGAACAAATAAAGAAGATTATCTGCCGTTGATGAAGTGTATTAATGAGTCAATGATCAGTACTATGAGGCGGAGAGCAGTTACAGGAATTTTTGTAGCCTTTAACACAGAGGATCTGGACGAAAAAGGCCAGAAAGATGTGATTCCTGCTTTGTATATAAGAGATCTGGATCCGGATTCCCTGCCAGCGCGGAAGAATACAGATCTTCTGATGGAGAGATCGCCGGTTGAGCTGGTTAAGACGATGGGAATCTCCACGGATAAGGGATGGAAATCGAATCTGGCTCTTTCGGATGAAAGTACGAAAAGGATCATGTATCCTGTTTTTCAGGCTGCATATAAAGACCATGGTCAGCTAGAGGCATCAGATTATGGACACTGGTCAACGGAAGAATATACACTGGATGGAGATAACCGTCCTGCGATCGCTTACTCTGTTCCACTGATCCTTTCGGATGGAACTGTTTATGGCGTTATTGGAGTTGAACTTCTCTCGGAATATCTGAATACACAGATACCTTATGAGGAACTGCAGAATGAAGGCGAAGGCACTTATATTCTGGCATATACGAAGTCATCATTAAAAGATGACGGAATCGTTATCTCAGGAATCGGAGGGATCAATGGAAAAAATCTCTCCGATGAAGAAGTATTGAGAAACAGTGAACTGACATTGTACAAAAGCAGCTACGGAGATTATCAGCTGGATCTGATGGGAAAAAGATATTATATATCAATGAAACCGATCCAGCTGTACAACCGAAATGCTCCTTTTTCAGATGAGCAGTGGGTTCTGCTGGGGGTTGTAGAAAACAATCAGCTGTTCTCTTTCTCAAGACATGTGCTTCGGATACTGATGTTTACCGTTTTAATGACTGTAGTGGTCGGTGTTCTCAGCAGCCTGATCGTCAGCCTCCGTCTGGCACGGCCTGTGCGAAAGCTTTCTTCGGAAGTTGCAGAAGCACAGAAAAATAACAGTACATCGCTGAAGTTTTCCAATACGGGAATCCGGGAGCTGGATCAGTTTGCAGGTGCGATCATGCAGCTGAACAAGGATATGGTAACAGTATCTACGAAATTTCTGCGCATTATGGAAATGGCCAGTGTGGAGCTTGGCGGATTTGAGGTCCGTACCGATATCAACAGCGTTTATGTGACAGATAATTTCTTTTCCATGCTTGGAATGGAACGTGATCCGGACGAAATTCTTGATGCGGACAGTTTTGTGAAGATCGTGAAAAATTTTGAAAGTGAATGTTCTTATACAACGGGCAGCGATAACGCAAAAGTATATTGTGTGAAGTATGATGACGGAGACGTCCGTTATGTCCGAATGGAGATCAACAAAGAGATAAACCGGTGTATCGGTCTTGTGGAAGATGTGACGAAAGTTACCAGAGAGCGTATGAGCATTGAATATGAGAGAGATTATGATACACTGACCGGACTTTACAACAGACGTGCTTTCCAGAGAGAAAGTGAGAAGTTGTTCCGCGAGCATCCGGAGAAGCTGAAACATGCGGCATTTGTGATGATCGATATGGATAATCTGAAATATACGAATGATAATTTCGGACATGATTTTGGTGACAGATACATTTACGAGGCTGGAAAAGGCCTTGCAGATTACACACCACAAGGAACTATCTGTTCCAGAATCTCCGGCGATGAGTTCAATCTACTTTTCTATGGTTACGACAGTCAGGATGAGATCCGCAGGGTGATCGCTGAAGTGAAGGCTGCTATTGACAGGAAGTGTATAATGCTTCCAAGCGGAAGAAAGCTTAAGCTAAGTATTTCCGGTGGTATTGCCTGGTATCCGGAGAACACAAGAGATCTGAAACTGATGAAGAAATATGCAGATTTTGCAATGTATCAGGTTAAACGTTCTGCGAAAGGCAATATTCAGGAATTTGATCCGGATGTTTATGACAGGAATGCCAGTGAGGAACAGCAAAGAAAACAATTCCGGCAGCTGATCCGAAGAGAGGAACTTCGGTATTACTATCAGCCAATTGTATCTGCAGTTACCGGAAAGATCTATGCGCTGGAAGCACTGATGCATATTGATCTGCCAGCACTGAAATCACCGGAAGATGTAGTAAGACTTGCCAAAGAAGAGAAGTGTCTCCATGAGCTTGAGCGGATTACGTTTTTCCGGGCGGCAGAAGGTTATGTTCAGCTGAGAGAGTGTGGTGATGTAAGGGGTGATGAACTTCTGTTTATCAACTCTATTGCCAGCGAATGCATGAGCAATGATGAATACAGGGAATTTAACTGGAAATATGGTGATCTTCAGCCACAGCTGGTTCTGGAGATCACAGAACAGGAATCCTTGAATAAGAAAGCTCTTGAGAAGAGAAATATGCCGGGCTTCCTTGGTGCGATTGCATTGGATGATTATGGAAGTGGCTACAACAGTGAGAAGAGTCTGCTTGCTATTTCACCGCAGTATATTAAGGTGGATATGGAAATCATCCGCGACATTGATACAAATCCGGATAAACAGCAGATCGTAGTAAATATTGTAAATTATGCACATCAGCGAGGAATGTATATCGTAGCAGAAGGCATCGAAACTCCGGCAGAGCTTGAGAAGGTTCTGGAGCTTGGAGTGGATCTGCTTCAGGGCTATTATCTGGCAAGGCCGGCAGCAGTGCCGGGAGAGATCAATTCCGAAGCAATAAAAATTATTAAGAACAGAAGTCGGGAAGTGTGATACTTCCCGGCTTTTTTTATCTGTGTGCCAATACATATTTATCCCATTTTTTCACATAATAACCATACAGATAAATAAACGGCTGCAGTAAATATAAAATTACTGTACAGCAGCAATCAGATAAAAAATGCAGGAGGAAAAAGACGAGATGAAAGCAACAGGAATTGTTCGCCGGATTGATGATTTAGGACGAGTTGTAATTCCGAAAGAGATTCGCCGCACAATGCGGATTCGGGAAGGTGACCCGCTTGAGATTTATACCAGCAATGATG